>Ga0164243_10000374_pt1 | contig 89065 bp, 76 predicted proteins | sample OricompcompostOP_FD_108781 | JGI IMG/M metagenome (GOLD analysis project Ga0164243, IMG submission 108781) | Organic Plus compost microbial communities from Emeryville, California, USA - Original compost - Organic plus compost (OP) | ecosystem: Engineered > Solid waste > Mixed feedstock >... | reverse complement strand
TGTCTTTTACAAAATTCTCTGCTGTTTTCTTTTTTGGTGTTGCCATAATTAAAGTTACATTTTTTATGAAAACACTCCTTTAGTTTTTTTTACAAAATGTCTACTTTTTGCTGACGATTTACATAACAATCAGGTTTGTTTATTTCTATTTTTTTGTTCTCTTTTCAACATATTTCACAAAATAAGCGATTCGTTTTTGACAAGGTTTAAATAATCGTTGATAATAAGCATACCGATTTATTTCTGTTTTTTTTGTCAATACTTTAAAATATGTTATTATTGCATATTATTTGGGGGATTGGCGCAGTTGGCTAGCGCGTTTGACTGGCAGTCAAAAGGTCACGGGTTCGAATCCCGTATTCTCCACAAAAAAAATCTACTTCGTTTGAAGTAGATTTTTTTATATCTCAAAACCGATATTTACACCTAATTTCATCGAAATCACTTATGAAATCTTGTATATCAGGAGTTTTATCATAACTGCCAACTATTTAAACAACTTAGTCACATAATCTCCATTTCTTGTTAAATAGTTAATATTAATACAAATATGTTAAAAAGGATATAAACAGGCGGAAGGTATTCATAATTATAGATACCTTCCGCCTGTTTATTTATCCTGACGGATGCCGTTTTAAATCACAATCCGGATCTAACGTTGCACGAATGGTTTAAAAAACAAATTCTGTGACGAAATATTCAAAAAAACTAAAAAAAACAACTTAGAAGTCTTTGAAGCGATCAGCTGCTACAACTTCTGTATAATTCAATATATATGAGACACATACTAATTACTCTTTCTAAAATAATCCTGTTTTTACTTTGCGTCACAGGATTTGCCCAGCAACCTGCAAATTTTGGTTTCGAAATTCTTTCTCCAACCGACTCAGTACCGCAATATTGGCAAGCAATGGGGACAGATTATAAAGTGTTCCCGGATTCCATTCATAAAATGTCAGGAAAGTATTCCATCTCTCTAAAATCTATTTCAGAAGAAGGAAAATTTGGAAGTGTCATCAATCAGTTTCCAAATAAATACAATGGAAAGAAGATAACTTTGGAAGGATATATAAAAACCAAAGATGTAAAGAATATTACGGCTGGACTTTTTATCCGTTTGAATAAAGGACAAACAATGGTTGCCGTGGATACTATGGGCGGACGTGAAGTCAAAGGAACTACAGATTGGCAAAAATATTCAACAAGTATTTCTCTTAATGATGCTGATTATATTTATGTTGCCGGTTTTGTGAAAGGACAAGGTCAGGCTTGGTTTGATGATTTTAGGGTTTTAATCGACGATGAACCGCTTCTTGATTTTGATTTGATGTTCGCATCATTTAAAGCAAATACCGACCATGAATTTGATGAAAGTTCTAATTTCAGTATTAAAAATATAAATGCTAAGGAAATAGATAATTTATACGCATTGGGCAAAGCGTGGGGACAATTAAAATACACGAATACCAAAGTGGCTAAAGGTGAATACAACTGGGATTACGAATTATTCCGAGCATTGCCAATGATTAAGGAAGATGATTTTAAAAACAATTTAAATCAGTGGGTTACACGTTACGGCGAAAACCAAAATAACATTCCTCAAAACAACTATTATCTTGATTTTTATCCAAACGTAGGCAATCCTATTTTTCAAAATGAAAAGGAATATAAAGAAATGGATTTTTCCGACGATGGTTACCGCCTTTTGGCATTATTTCGATATTGGAATATGATTGAATACTTCTTTCCTTACAAGCACTTGATTAAAAAAGACTGGGATCAGGTTTTGAAGCAGTACATTCCTGAAATTTTAGAAGCAAACAATGAACTTTCTTATCAATTAACGTTGATGAAACTGCTGGCGGAAGTAGAGGATTCTCATGCAGGAATATATAACCCGTCTATTGTTGCGTTAAATGATAGAGGGAGAAAAGTACCTCCTTTACAAATTAAATTCATCGAAAATAAAGCAGTTGTCGTTAAAATTGCCGATTCTTTTCCACAATTATCAAACATCAGGATGGGCGACGAAATTATCGCAATTGATGGCAAAAAGATAGAAGAACGCATAAAGGAAATTGAAAAATATATTTCGGCATCTAATGAACCAACAAAACTTAGAAATATTACCTACCGACTTTTAGCAACCAATAAAGAGGAAGTAAAACTGACGTTGTCAAATGAAAAGGGCGAATATGAAACAATTGTCCCTACTATTTCTGGAAAAGAAATGTACGATTTGCTTGTTACCGAAACTTCTTCGCATAAAGAATTGGAAAATAACATCGGATATATTTATCCCGGAACTTTAAAAGAAGGAGAAATTAATGAGATAATGACTTCTTTTATGAACAAAAAGGGAATTGTGGTGGATTTGCGTTGTTATTCTTCAGATTTCATTGTATTTAGTATGGGAAATTTCTTAATGCCAAAACCAACTTCTTTTGTAAAATTTAAAAATCACAATCAAAAAAAATTAGAAGGTTTTTACATGAGCGAGCCTTTAGAAGTCGGGGTTGATTTTCCAGATTATTACAAAGGCAAAATAGCCCTTTTGGTGAATGAAGAAACGCAGAGCAATGCCGAATATACAGCAATGGCTTTTCAGGTAGCACCAAAAGCAAGAGTGTTTGGCAGTCAAACGGCAGGAGCCGATGGCAACGTTTCCGAAATTATTTTGCCAGGAGGATTTAAAACCTACATGACGGGAATTGGTATTTATTATCCCGACGATACAGAAACACAACAAATTGGAATCAGAATCGATGAACCTATTAAACCAACCATTCAATCCGTGAGAAAAGGTAAAGATTTAGTGCTTGAAAAAGCATTGGAATATTTGAATAAAGATTAAAAAAATTTAAAGATCATTTAATTTAAAAAACAATAGGAATGAATAAAATTTTAAAAAAGAGTATTACATTATTTTTCACAATGTGTTTTGCATTGAGCACTAATTCTTCTTTCTCACAAAAGTTAACAAAAGAAGACAACGATTTATTATTTAACGATATTGGGCAAAAACAAATTGTTGCCTTGGGCGATGCTACGCATACCGATTATACAGCAAGTAAATTCAGAGTTGATCTTATAAAAGAGTTAGTTGAAAAGTATAATTTTAGTATCATCGGTATTGAATCAAACCTTTATGAAGTTTATAAAGCCTTCGAAAATTTTAAAATAAATGGAAACTTATCCACAATGAATAATTCATTATATACTGCTGTAAAGAATAATGAATTAGACCAATTATTCTTCTTTCTTAAAGAACAAAATGAAAAAGGCAATAATGTAAAAGTGTTCGGTTTTGATTCAGATTTTTCAGGTAATAATTCATACGAAATTTTTATGCATGGAATCCAGTCTAATTTAAACACAGCAGAGATTGAATGTAAAGATATATCATTTGAAGATTTTTCAAAACATTTTAAAAAATTAACGCCTACCAATCTAAAAGCTCTTTTACGTACAAAAAAAGATTATAGAAAAGTCTATGATTATCTAACATGTTATCTACAAAATGATTCAATGTCTAATGATAATCAAATTCTAAATAGAGCTTTATTTAACTTAAAAGCATTAATAAATCGTAAATATGATGGGAAAAATCGTGATATAATTAGAGATTCATTAATGTTTAGAAATATCGTTTTATTAAAAAGTAAGTACCCTAACGAGAAAATGATTTTATTTGGTTCCTCATCTCACTTCATTAAAAAACCAAAAGCGATTCAAACCAAATATATGCAAAATGGTAATATCACATTAGGAGAGAGACTATTTAATGAATTTCCGAAAGATTATTTTTTTATTGCCTATACAGGAATATCTGGAAACACAAGAGGTTTTCATGGTAAAAAGAAAAAATTGAAAGAGTTAATACCAAATTCTATAGAAAGTTTGGTTGATGAAAAATACAATTCAAAGAACGAAATTATGTATTTAAGTATCAATCGAGATAAACCCATTTTAGAAGAAGCTATTTATTCACGTTTTTTGGGAAATACTTTTTATAAAATAAATCTTACTAAGACCGTCGATGGTTTATTTTTTATAAGAAATAATAATATGGAGTAACCCATTTAAAATTACTATTTGACTTATAACATAAATAAAAGAGGAAGCAAAAAATGGGGTTTTAAAACCCCATTTTTTTTATATCTCAAAACCGATATTTACACCTAATTTCATTGAAATCAGTTTTTGCAGTTTCAGTTGTAAATCGGGAATGGTTACCGAAGACAAAACTTCATCGGTAAAAGCGTACATTAATAATGCTTTAGCTTCTTTTTTAGGGATTCCGCGTTGCTGCATATAGAACATCGCCGATTCATCTAACTGACCAATGGTACATCCGTGCGAACATTTCACATCATCGGCAAAAATTTCTAATTGCGGTTTGGTGTTTAATGTAGCTTTATCTGTTAACAAGATGTTGTTGTTCTGCTGGAAAGCATCAGTCTTTTGGGCAATTTTGTCAACATAAATCTTACCATTGAAAACTCCTGTAGAGCGATCGTCATAAATTCCTTTATAATTTTGATGCGATTCACAGTTTGGTTGTGCGTGATGTACCAACGTATAATGGTCAACGTGTTGCTTGTCGCCAATAATGGTTACGCCTTTTAAGGTAGAATCAATACGTTCTCCTTTATGATAGAAGTTCAAATTGTTTCTTGTGATATTTCCACCGAATGAGAAGGTATGAACCGAAACGCGGGATTCTTGTTTTTGGTCGATATACGTATTATCAACCAAATTTGCGGTTTGTACATCGTTTTGTAATTTGTAGTAATCTACAATGGCACGTTTTGATGCAAAAATTTCGGTTACGCTGTTTGTAAACATCGCCGTATCAGTTAACGATTGGTGACGCTCAATGATTTGAACATGTGCGTTTTCGCCAACAATAACCAGGTTACGCGGTTGTACAAAGTTTGAAGAATCGCCTGTTGTGAAATATAAAATCTCGATAGGTTTTGATACCACCGTAGATTTTGGAATGTTGATATAAGCACCTTCAAACGCGTACGCCGTATTTAAATTGGTTAAGCTGTCTTCTTTATCGCCGGCTTGGTTAAAATACGTATCGATAACCATTTTGTATTTAGGTTTTGTCAATGCCGACGACATTAAACAAACATCTAAACCATCGTGCGTTGTTGACGATAAATGCGATGAAAACACTCCGTTAATGAAAACGACTTTGTACGTATCCACATCGTTTAAAAAGTATTTTTTCACATCTTTCCAATCAACATCTGTTTCGTTTTTAGGAAGGATGTTATAATCGTTTGCCAAAACAGCATTTAACGATGTATATTTCCACGCTTCCTCTTGTTTGGTTGGAAAACCTTTATTTTCAAACACCTTTAAGGCTTCGTTACGAACGTCGTGTAAATCTGATTCGATATCTACTTTTTGTTCAAATGCCAGAAAAGATGACAATAATTTTTCTTTTAAATCCATTTTAATTAGTCTTAAAGTCGAATGTCTAACGCCTTAAAGAGTGTCAGACAAATTGCTTTTTTGCAGATATTTAATTAATCCGCTTATTAATTTTGAAATTTCAGTTACACTTTCATTCATCTCATTAAACTGAACTTCAGATATAAATTTCAAATCTAGAGCAATATATAATTGTGATCTAACTTCTCCTGCCGAACCTTTTGCTATAAATAAAAAATGAATAAATTCTTTATCAGTATTTCGCTCAAAACCTTCAGCAATATTAGATGATATTGATACCGTTGCTCTTCTTAATTGTCTTTGTAAATCAATATCTTTAAATATATTTTGGTTGGTTATCATATAAATCTTTGAAGCAAAATTTCTGCTTAATTGCCAAGATTTTAATTCCTCAAAAGATTTCCACCCCATACTTTAAGACTTTTGACTTACAACTTTCCACTTACTTAAGCCAATCGTATCCTTTTTCTTCTAATTCCAAAGCTAATTCTTTGCCTCCGGTTTTAACGATTTTTCCATCGTGTAATACGTGAACAAAATCAGGTACGATATAATCTAACAAACGTTGGTAGTGCGTAATTACAATTACCGCGTTGTTTTCGTTTTTCAATTTATTTACACCGTTTGCAACTATTCGCAATGCATCGATATCCAATCCGGAATCTGTTTCATCTAAAATAGCCACTTTAGGATCTAACATCGCCATCTGAAAAATTTCGTTACGTTTTTTCTCTCCACCCGAAAAACCTTCGTTTAATGAACGGGAAAGGAATTTACGGTCGATTTCCAATAACTCTGATTTTTCTTTGATCAATTTCAGCATTTCGTTAGCAGGCATGTCTTCCAAACCTTTTGCTTTTCGCGATTCGTTAATGGCTGTTTTCATGAAGTTTGTTACCGAAACACCAGGAATTTCAACAGGATATTGAAACGACATAAAGATCCCTTTGTGTGCACGTTCTTCAGGAGCTAAATCAGCTAAATCTTCTCCTTCTAAAATGATTTCACCTTCAGTTACTTCAAAATTCTCGTTACCTGCAATTACTGATGATAAGGTTGATTTTCCAGCACCGTTTGGTCCCATAATTGCGTGAACCTCTCCGGCTTTAACTTCAAGATTGATCCCTTTTAATATTTCTTTGTCCTCTACAGAGGCATGTAGATTTTTTATTACTAACATTTCTTTTAATTTGAAATTAAAAACATTTGAAATTTGACATTCCAAAAATCTATATCATCTATTAAACTTATTTCCTTTTATTTCAGACTTTTTTAAATAACTCATAAAGCCTGAAATCGATTTACTTAATTCTATATTCATCTCTTTTAGACGAACTAGTGTGGTTTCATCTATATAATTTCTGTCAAAAGCTCTATATAATTGTGATCTTGTTTCCGCACACGAACCTTTTGAAATTGATAAAAAATGAATAAATTCTTTATTTCCTTCTCTGTCAAATCCTTCAGCAATATTATCCATCACTGAACCTGATGATCTTCTAATTTGATTAATTAATTCAAAATCGCTTTTGAAACCTTGATTTAATGTTATCTGGAAAATATATTTAGAAAACTCCCGTGCTTTTATCCAAACATCTAAATCTTTAAATTTTGTTATTGTTCCCATAATTTCAAATCTCAAATTTCAAAATTTTCAATTAAAATTACCCCACAGAACCTTCTAACGAAATTTCTAATAATTTCTTGGCTTCTACGGCAAATTCCATTGGTAGTTTATCTAAAACTTCGCGTGAGAACCCGTTTACGATTAAGGCAATTGCCGTTTCGGTTGGAATTCCTCGCTGGTTGCAGTAGAAAATCTGATCTTCGCCTATTTTACTTGTGGTAGCTTCGTGCTCTAACTTGGCTGTTGAATTTTTCGATTCGATATACGGAAACGTATGTGCACCGCATTCATTACCCATCAACAACGAATCACATTGCGAAAAGTTACGGGCATTTTCTGCACGTGAACCAATCTGTACCAATCCGCGGTAAGAGTTTTGCGATTTCCCTGCCGAAATACCTTTAGAAATAATCGTAGATTTGGTATTCTTGCCTAAGTGAATCATTTTTGTACCGGTATCGGCTTGCTGGAAATTGTTGGTTACTGCAATGGAATAAAATTCTCCTACCGAATTATCTCCTTTTAAAATGCACGACGGATATTTCCACGTAACTGCAGATCCTGTTTCAACCTGTGTCCACGAAATTTTGGCGTTTTTCTCTGCCAATCCGCGTTTGGTCACAAAATTGAACACGCCGCCTTTTCCTTCTTTGTCTCCCGGAAACCAGTTCTGAACTGTTGAATATTTAATCTCGGCATCGTTCATTGCAATTAATTCTACCACTGCGGCGTGCAACTGATTTTCATCACGACTTGGAGCTGTACAACCTTCTAAATAAGAAACATACGAACCTTCATCAGCAATCAGCAATGTACGTTCAAACTGACCTGTTCCTGCCTGGTTGATGCGGAAATAAGTTGATAATTCCATTGGGCAGCGAACGCCTTTTGGAATGTAACAAAACGATCCGTCTGAGAAAACAGCTGAGTTTAATGCTGCATAAAAGTTATCGCTTCTTGGAACAACAGTACCGATGTATTTCTTAACCAATTCGGGGTGTTCTTTAATTGCTTCGGAAATAGAACAAAAAATGATGCCTTTCTCGTTCAGTGTTTCTTTAAAAGTAGTAGCAACAGAAATGGAATCCACCACAATATCCATCGCCACGTTGTTCATACGTTTTTGTTCTTCGATAGAAATTCCAAGCTTTTTATACATTGCCAACAATTCCGGATCTACATCATCTAACGTTTTATTGGCATCGGCCTGTTTGGGTGCCGAATAATAAGAAATTGCCTGAAAATCGGGTTTTTCGTAGGTTACGTTTGCCCAATTAGGTTCGATCATTTCCTGCCAGATACGAAAAGCATCCAAACGCCATTCGGTCATCCATTCGGGCTCATTCTTCTTTTTAGAAATGGCACGAACGATATCTTCGTTTAGACCCACAGGAAAGGTCTCAGATTCTAAATTGGTATAAAATCCGTACTCGTATTCCTTGGTTTCTAATTCTTTCTTTAATTCTTCTTCTGTGTATTTTGACATATTTTTCGTCTTAAAGTTTAAAAGTCTAATATCTTAAAGTCGTTTAACTTTATGACTTTCGACATTGGACTATAAAGAAAATGATTCCCCACAACCACAGGTTCTTGCAGCGTTGGGATTGTTAAAAACAAATCCTTTTCCGTTTAAACCACCTGAATATTCTAAAGTTGTACCCACTAAATACAGAAAACTTTTTTTATCTACAGCGATTTTTACACCATTGTCTTCAAAAATCTTATCGTTTTCTAATGCATTTTCATCAAACTTTAGTTCATATTCCAATCCTGAACAACCACCGCTTTTCACTCCCACACGAATGAAGGCTGTTTCGGGGTTTAATCCATCATCTTCCATCAACATCTTAGCTCTTTTTGCAGCCGATTCTGATACTTTTATCATGATTTTCGGGTTTTAAATTTTACTAACTGCAAAGATAGGCACAAAATATGATTTTTATCATATTAATAACAATATTATAACTTATAGACTTATAAGTAAAATTTATATAAAAAACCACCCTGTAAAAACAGAGTGGCTAAAAATAAATTATTTAAGATTTTTTTAGAAGGTAAATTTAACTGATGCGTTCCATGTGCGGCCGTATCCAAAATAAACCTGGTTACTTGTATTAATGCCTTTGTAAGCCGTTTCGCCTTCTGCACCTGTTAATTGATTAGCTGTGTTAGATTGCGAAATATATTCTGTATCGAACAGGTTGTTTACGTTAACGCGGAAACTTAAACGGTTTTTATCTGTTAAGTTTAAGCCGTAAGAGATACCTGCATCAACCAAACCGAACGAAGGCAGCTCTAAATTCTCTTTTCGTTGTACATTAGCGTACAAGTTCTGGTAATAACGGTAATCTGCATCGATAGATAAATTTGGTAAAATTTTGTATTTAGCACCTAAACCAAAAGTTGTTTGTGCAGCATTACCTACTTTACCACCGTCTAAATCATTAATATTCGTTTGAACTAAATTACGCTCTTCATTACGAATTTCTTCAATTGCGTTTCCAACATAAGTCCAATCGCCAATAGAAGCAAAACCTTTCACCTCTAAATTATATAATGGTTTTGCCTGAATATCTAACTCAATACCTTTATGGTCTTGTTTTACCCCACGATTAATAGTGTATAACAAATCTCCTTCTGCAATTTGGTATAAATTTGCTGGCGTATTGATATTCTCAACATCTTGTATGCTAGCAAATTTAGAAGAAGATTCTACTCTGTTTGCCCAAGTGGTTTTATAAGCATTCACATTAATTTGTACGTATTCTGACACAAATTTATATCCCAATTCCAAACCAACGATGTCTTCATTTTTAGTAAATGGATTTACATCATTCTTAAAGTTCATATAAATATTATCATGATAAGGCTGACGTGAATAAATACCCACATTACCAAAGAAATAATGTTTGTTATCAATATTATAACTTAAACCTCCTTTTACGTTATAGCCCACATTAGATACTTTTTCTGACTCTTCGTTTTCTGGAGTGTACTGATACGGGTCTACACGAACGTGTGATTGGCTGGATACCGCACCCTGGAAAAATGCAGAAAAACGATCTGTTGCATACTCTAATTGAGTAAACAAACCGCCATAATTGATTGTTTCTGAATAGTCCCAACCAATTCTATCGACACCATCTTTAGCAAATTTTGATAACGCCTTCCATGGATTTGTTGAGTAAGTGTTAGAAATATTATGTGCTCCTAAGTTCACGTTATATTTATCTACAAAATACTGTGCTCCAAAGTTATTAGCCATTTGTTTAAAATGTTCTCCGTTATATGAACGAATATCTAAACCAACATTCCATGTTAAATTAGGCGTAAACTCTTTTTGGAAATTAGAAACCAAACCGTACCATTGGTGATTATTGACAGAAGCACGTAATATTGTAGAAGCTTCACCTAAAGCTACGTTACCATCATGGATTTTTTGCAAATCAATCGTTCCGTCATTTAAATAATCATATCTTCCACCCTCTGTACCGGTACCTCCACCTCTACCAAAAGAAGCATAAACTACGGTTGATAAGTTTGAAGATTCATTAATTTTCCAATCCCAGTTTAAGTTCATTACCGGCTTGTGGTAGTAATTACGGCGAACATTAAAAGCTTCACCGTTTAGCATACCCCAGTTGTTGTTATATTTTAAACCATAGGTTTGATAATTGCTAATGCTTTTCGCATAATTCTGATCATGCCACTGTGGAGCCCCTGTAATCAAAAAGTTGAAATTGTGTTTTTCATTTGGTTTATATCCAATAGACACAAAATAATTTTGTCCTTGCCCGGCAGTCATATCGTTATAACCGTCACCTTGCCAATGAGACAATAAAGCAGTTACACCCCAACCGTTTTCCAACAATCCTGTGCTGTATCCTGCTGTAGTTTTAAAATAATTATCGTTACCTAAACCAGCTCTTAAAAATCCGCCTTGGTTCATTTCAGTAGCCTTAGTAATAAAGTTAATGGTACCTCCTACTGATGAAATAGCTAATTTAGAAGACCCTAAACCTCGCTGAATCTGGATTGCATTGGCAATATCAGACATCCCTGACCAGTTAGACCAATACATGTTTCCATCTTCCATACCGTTAATTGGCTGTCCGTTTAATAAGAATGCTGTGTTTGATTGGTCAAAACCGCGTGTGTACATTTGTGTATCTCCAAAACCAGATGATTCACTTGTTACATAAACTGACGGGGTGTTCACCATGGTTCCGGTAATATCGCGCGCACCAACTTTTTCTTCAATGTCAGCCCCTTTTATTGTAGAAACTGCAATTGGCGTTTTACGACCTTCGGCAACATCGATTACACCACGAGCCATTACTACAATTTCATTTAAAGATTCTGAACTTTCACTTAAATAGATTGTGCCTAAGTTTATTTGGTTTTCTGAACTGAAAACAAAACTAACCGTTTTGGTTACATAACCCATTGATGCGATTTCAACCTGTCCTTGAACCAATTCGGTTGAAATAGTAAATGTTCCGTCTTCATTTGTTACGAAACCATCTGCAGTTCCACGAACGTGAACTTCAACACCTGACAAAGCTGTTTGCTTATCTGCATCATAAACAACTCCTGTTAATTTGTTTTGTGCATAAGAGGCAGTGGTTGCAAAAAGGGCAATTATTACCAGCGTGCTTAAACGATTTTTCATTGTTGTGCTTGTTAAATTTTTGACAAAAATAAATCATTTATCACTTCTGTTTTTATGAAAATCACAAAAATAACGTTGTTTTAATCGTTTAATAACAATCATTTCTTTTAATTAACCATTAAATGATCAATATAAAATTTAATAAAAAATGAGGTTTTATAAAAATAAATCTAAATTTTTATACCGACCATTCTGTATGAACCCATTCTAAATTACATACTGTTTTTTCATGTTTCACAAAGACACGTCGAGTTAACAACAAAAAGCAACTTTTAAGTTGCTTTTTGTGATATAGTGAAGATCTTAATTTACGCTATTTTATTTGCCACATTAAATGGATATATCCTGTTTTATAATGAGTTTTTAAAACCTTTACTTCATAAAAGTACGTTCCTGTTGGCAGGATCTTTCCTTTATTATCCTGACCAAACCATTCATTAACATAGTCTGATTTTGAATAGACCTCTTTACCATATCTATTATAAATAGTTATCTGATCTACAAAATATCCTTCTAAATTTAAAAAATCGTTTTTACCGTCTCCATTAGGAGAAATTCCTTTAGGCAAATCAAACTCAGGAATATCCGTATCCGCACATCTGCTACAAACCGGATTTGGATCCTGAATATAATCAGAACTTATGTTGACGGTATTTGTAAATGCGGAAAAGTGGTCAAGAGGCACACGAAGCGTTACATTATACACAACTTCTTCATTTGGGTCTAACAAATGGATCACATCAGCTAAATCGCCGGTTCCCGATTTACCGTTACCTGACCAGGACATCTCAGTGGTTTCATGCGGCATTAAGTCTTCAACCAAAACATCAATTGCTCTTTGTGGCCCTTTGTTTATTACTTTGATTGTATATTCTAATTGTTCTCCATGAACATAAAAATCACGCCCGTCGTCTTTAACTGCATCAATATCGGCAATATAAGGGGCAATAGTAGCGGTATCTGAATTGTTAGACATTTTTGTATCTTCTAAAGTACCTGAAATGGTTGCTTTATTTACATAATCTCCCAAATTGGTAATGCGGCAATCAATTGTTAACACTTCTGTCTGGTTGGGAACTAAAACACCTACATTCCATATACCTGTATCGCTATTATACGTTCCTACCGATGCTGTGGACGAAACATACGTAAAACCCTTGGGAAGAATATCGGTTACAACCGCATTGGGCTCTGTAAAGTACGGATTTAAATTTGTTACCGTAATTGTAAAGGTTACATCTAAATCTTCTTGTTTTGTGGTTTCTTTAATAATTTCAAGATCTGAACAAGGAACAACATCGACCGATACCGGAGCAGAAATACCCGACAAACCGCAATCTCTCATTACCTGAACTGCATAACTACCCGATTCTGTAACAATAAGCTTATTGGTGGTAGTGGTTTCATATTTAGATCCATTTAAAAGCCACACATATTGAGAGTATCCACTTTCTGCTTCTAATGTGATACTACAATCGGCATTCCGTTTTGCAACAACAGGCATTTCTGCAGCTTCACCAAATGATGAGAAAAACGCCGACATAGAAAACCCGCTACCTTGCTGAACCAAACTTGATGTTAAAGGCAATGCTGATGTTAGAACAATGTTTGTTGGATTGTTTACATTAATATCATTAAAAGTAATTAAATAAAGTCCCGTGTTGCCAATGGGGACACGTAAATTACCCGTGAGAACTTCTATGTTTTGACCGCCAATAAATACCGGTACGGTCGGACTTTCTATTATACAAAACCCAAAATAAGGCAGATCGTTATTATTGTAATTAATAAATTTTCTCGTTTGGATATTCAATGAACCGGCACATCCACCTATAGGCAATACGGTAGAAATATCCGTTTCACAATCTACAGCAGTACCTGAATATACAATAATTGGTTTATCTGCTTCTATTAAACTTGTTGAAAACAAATTAGCTCCGTCTCCGTGGTAAAATGTATATGTTTGTCCGGCAAATCCTAAATTCTGGGTTATTGGTGCACCAAATACCGTTCCATTAGGACTGAAATGATTGATTCTAATGATTGTATTGGGCTCGGTAGCAACAACAGTGGTTTGTTCTGAGCCATAACCTACCGGTTGCTGTCCTGCAGTAGCTGGTGTTCCTTCACCACGAACAACCATATATTTGGTTCCTAAGGAATGTACAGGTGCAATTTGGTCAAAGGTTCCGTCTTCTCCATTCGCTCCACAGGTTTGCGGCGTATCACCATAACTTCCCACATTCATGACAACGACTTTATTGCTTACTACTTGTGTACCTGGTGCAGCAGTAAACAAATAGCTTTGACCTTTATTCAAAGTAATAACCTGCGAAAAAATATCAACCTGGGTGTCATCTTCTGTTGCCATTACAGAATAGACAGGATTGTCTCCTACCAAGCCTATCGTTGATGTTCTGTAATACCCCACCCTAAATTCTAATCCTAATCCTTCATAACCAAAACTAACCAAAGATGCATTTCCTTTTATGTTAGCAGAGTTACTTAATGGAGCATCCGACGCAATATTTCTTAAATTTACCAGAACAGGATGTGAAGCGGTAACAATCAACCCGCGATCATCATAAACTGTATTAATATCATTTCGTGGTGTTGCTGTAAAAGCACCTTGAAATCTATATGACACAGGATTATTTGCTGTTAAAGTTAGATTGGTGATTAGTGTTCCATCGCTTCTTCTTAATTCTACCGAAACAGTAGCAGCTGGCTCTGTTGTTCCAATTACAATTTCATTTGCATCGTTCCAATACTGCCAGGGTGCCGGTGCTATATAATGTTCTTTATAATACTGAGCTTGTACCTGAAAACCTAAAATTAACAGTAAGATCAAGTAGTGTTTTTTCATCATAATCAGTTTTATTAACAAATATATCAAAAAGACCTAATGTTTCGTTATATTTTTATGGAATCTTTTAAAAATAACATAAACTGCAACATATTCTTCATTTAAACATAAGTGGTTAAAATTCAGTCATTTATATTACGATATCAGATTCATAGATATATCATTTAGCACAGTAAGTATATAAAAACTTACTGCTCACAGATATTGAATGCGACGTATTCAACCATTTCTATATTATTTTGTAAGGACTCTGTATATCAGTAAGTATTTTATAATGCACTACGGGTAATAAAAAATGTAGTATGTTTCCCTCGATTGTGTTAAAGAAAAACATCTTTACAAAAAATGCGACGTTTATTCGTCGCATTTTTTTAAATTTCTTTTACATTATTTGCCTTATTTACATCTGCCATTAATTCTGACGGATCAATAACAATGGCTTTTATTTTTTTCCCTTTCGTATCAAATTTAAAACTGTAGGTAGGATACGCCCAATCCCAACCTTCTAAAACAGTTCGTGAGATTTCAGGATACGGATTCTCTTTCGTCCAACGCATCAACGTATTTGGTATATAAAAACTTTCTGTTGATTCATCTTCATAAACCACCAATAAATCAATAGGCATTGGCATTCTGCCGATGCGCTCTAAAGTGACATTTGTTTCGTTCCCTTTAACCTCTGCGTTTTTAATAGCGTAATCAATCGTGTTTGTGGTTTGTGTCCAGTCAACCAAATACCAATCTAAAACAGCACCTGAAACACGTTCTGCGGTACGTTTAAAATCGTTTGGCGTAGGATGCGAGAAACGATAATCGTAATAAAAACGTTTTAATGTTTTAAACGTATTATCCCAACCAATCACATACGCCAATTGTGTAATAAACACAGCTCCTTTTGTGTAAGCCGAAATACCGTAATTCATATTGTCGTCAAAACGGTCAGCATGTGTAGAAAGGGGTTGTTCATGTCCTTTTCTCACCATATAATTATAATTACCGTACATGCTTTGGAAAGGATTTTCATCTTCCTGATTTTTCTTATCCATGATTTGATTTACCGCAAAATCTGAGATAAAAGAAGTAAAACCTTCGTCCATCCAGCCATGCTTGCTTTCGTTGGTAGCTAACATATGCTGAAACCACATATGTGCAAACTCGTGAGCGGTAACACCTATTAAACTCGGCAGGCTGCGTTTCCCAGTAATCAGCGTACACATGGCATATTCCATTCCGCCATCACCACCTTGAATAATTGAGTATTGTTTGTAAGGATATTCGCCAATGGTTTTATTAAAAAACTCTAACAACTTAACGGTTTCTGGTTGCAGTTTTTTCCAGTTATCTTTAATATCGGCATCATTTTTATAGAAGAAATGCAGTTCCACATTATTTGGACCCATCACTTTATCGTGGATAAAATCAGGATCGGCACCCCAGGCAAAATCGTGTACATTTGGTGCGATAAAATGCCAGGTTAACGTTTTTTGTTTTTTTGGCGTATTGACTTTCACACCTTCATCTTGGTAACCGTGACCAATTTCATTCTTATTCTGAAGATAACCCGATGCACCAATGGTATATTTTTTATCGATGGTGATTTTTACGTCAAAATCTCCCCAAACACCGTGAAATTCACGTCCGATATATGGATCGGCATGCCAACCTTCAAAATCGAATTCTGCCATTTTAGGATACCATTGCGTCATTGACAATGCCACACCTTCATCAGAATTTCGCCCGGCACGGCGTACCATTACCGGCACTTGTCCGTTGAAATTCATTGTAAAAGTAGTTTTAGCTTTTGGTACTAATGGTTTTGCAAGCTCAACTTCTAAAATGGTTCCTACCACTTTGGTTTTTAAAAGTGTGCCGTCTTGTTTTAAATCGTTTACTTTTAAATACCCGATTTCGGTTGACTTTAATTCAGATAGTTTACTTTCTTTTTTTTCAATGCCATCGGCACCTTTAAACGATTTCACCATACGCGGATCGGGATCGGAAATTGAAAGTAAACGTGCGTCCATTTCGCTTCCCGGTTGAAATGCGTTAAAATATAAATGGTAAAAAACTTTTGTCAGTGTATCGTTAGAATTGTTGGTATAAACCAACTCCTGTGTTCCTGAATATTGAAATTTTTCAACATCCATAGTGACATCCATTTTGTAATCAACGTGCTGTTGCCAGTAACCCGGATTTGGGTTTTTATGCTGTGCAACAACAGCCGTTGAAGTGGTAATTAATAAAAGTAAAAGCTTTTTCATAAGCATTTAATTAAAAATATAAGGCAACCTTCTACAAGTTGCCCTATGTTTATCTGTTTATTTAAAATTATTTTTTCCCTTTTGAAATTTTATCTGCCATAATTAAGGCATTGTAAAGATTCACGAATTTTCCTGAAGTAGAAATATCTTTAAAGTTGCGTTTGTCTTCTTTGTTTCCTGAAACGATTACTTCCTGATTTACTGCCACACCCGAGTCTTTCATGATTTGTTTTACCTGAGCTGCAGTTAAATTTGGATAATATGAACGAATCATTGCCGCAACACCAGCCGCATTTGGCGATGCCATTGATGTTCCTTGTAAATACTCATATTTTGCATAAGGAACCGTAGCATAAATTTTAACACCCGGTGCAAATACATCTACATCAACAGATCCAAAGTTAGAGAAGTTTGCTACCATTTTTTCACCAAATGCCGGGTTTAATGCACCAACAACCAAGAAATTATCAGCAATTTCAGTATTTGTACCTTCAATACGGTCGTTAGGGTAACGTTTGATTTCTTCTCCGCTTGCCGGATTTAAATCCATAGCATCGTTACCTGCCGCAACAACAATTAACACATCTTTTTTAGCTGCATATTTAATTGCATCTTGTACCCATTGGCTGTTTTGGGCAAAGTATTTACCAAAACTGCCGTTGATTACTTTTGCTCCGTTATCGGCTGCATAGCGAATTGCCAAAGCGATGTCTTTATCGTATTCATCACCATCTGGCACTGCACGAACCGACATAATTTCTACATTGTTTGACGCTACGCCATCGCCACCAACATTGTTGTGACGTGTTTGCGCAATGATACCGGCAACGTGTGTTCCGTGTTTTGCATGATCGCGGTTACCCATTACGTCGTTGTTTCCGTAATCTTTATCGTTGATGTCGAAAATATCATCGTTTGTTTTACGTCCTTTAAAATCAGGATTTAAGTTATAATCTAACTGACCGTTAACGTACCCTTCAAAATCTTTTAAATAATCATTTGCAGCTCCGCCACCGGCAGTTAACATATAGCAAATGTTTTTGGCTTTTGTTACTTCTTCAGGTGCATCAGCCGGAATTTTATCTAAATCTGCTTTTGTAAAGCTCTCTTGTTTTAAGTATTCTGCCACTTTTTTGTGTGCATCTTGCAACATGGTCAAACGTGCTTTATATGGTTCTAATTCTGCACGTTTTTCTTCTAATTCTTTAACAGCTCTCTTGTATTCTTCTGAACCGTCATCGCCACGAGAAACAATACGGGTTAACTCTAATTGTTCTTCATTGGTTTCTCCTAAAATATTCCAACCGTGCATATCATCTACATATCCGTTTTTATCATCATCTTTACCGTTTCCTGCTTTTTCTTTGGGATTGGTCCATATTTGTGGCTTTAAATCCGGATGATCTATCTCGATTCCTGAATCAATTACAGCTACAATTACTTTTTTACCTTCTTTCCCTTTAATGATTTCTTCGTACGCACGGTCAACAGACATTCCCGGAATCGTATCTTTTAAAATATCTAAGTGGCTCCAGCGTTGTAATTCGCTTTCTGGCAAAGCAGACTTACGTGCCGGTAGATTTACTGTTTCAATTGGTTTTAACGTACTTAAATCGCTTAGATACGATGTTTGTGCCGTTTTACAACTTGTTAAAGCTAAAGCTACTAAAGCTGATAAATAAATAGATTTGTTAATTTTCATATTTGATAAAACTTACTTTACTAATTTGTATTTAAAATAATGAATGTGTTACACCGTGAAATCATAAAATATCGTTAACAGAAAAAACTTCGTTTAAGCGAATGCCTTTTTCTGTTTCTTTTACCGTGATGATATGGTTGTGGGCATCGTGTTCTAAAAACAGATAATAATTATTTAGCGCTGCTTCTTTCAAAAACTGGTCTTTCTCTGATAAAGTAAGCAACGGACGCGTATCGTATCCCATGACATACGGCAACGGAATGTGACCGGCAGTTGGCAATAAATCGGCACAGAAAACAATGGTTTTGTCCTGATATTTTATATGCGGAATCATTTGTTTTTCGGTGTGACCATCTACAAACAAAACACCAAAATTTAATTCGGAATGATTTATTAGCGGATTGTTCGTTGTTTCAATAAATTTTAACTGTCCACTTTCTTGAATCGGCAAGATATTTTCAGACAAAAACGATGCTTTTTCACGTGCGTTTGGTTCGGTAGCCCAGTTCCAATGGTTTTCGTTGCTCCAATATGTTGCATTTTTAAAAGTGGTTTCGTATCCTGTACGCGAATTGTTCCAAGAAACTGCACCACCGCAATGATCAAAATGCAAATGCGTTAAAAATACATCGGTAATATCGTTTTTACTGAATCCTTTTTGTTTTAAAGAATGCTCCAAATCAAAATTACCCCACATATTGTAAAAGCCAAAAAACTTATCGCTTTGTTTATTGCCCATACCGGTATCAATCAAAATTAAACGGTTTCCGTCTTCAATCAATAAACAACGAGCTGCCAGATCAATCTGGTTATTAGCATCGGCAGGATTGGTTTTGTTCCACAATACTTTAGGCACCACTCCAAACATAGCACCGCCGTCTAACTTAAAATTTCCTGCTTCAATAGCGTGAAGTTTCATTTTTGTTCTGTTTTTTAAATGAGTTAGTAAAAATAGCAATAAAAATAGTAATTAGCCAATTTGTTAATGAGCGAATTAAAAAATCTGTATTTTTGCCTGACATTTTATTTTATGAACCAAACCTATCCAAAAACCGAAAAATTAAAAAAGAAAAAGTACATTGATTTGCTTTTCTCTGAAGGACGCACGGTTACGAAATATCCGTTGCGGTTGGTTTACGTGCCGGTAAAAGATTTAGAGGTGCCTTTGCAAATGGGTGTTTCGGTTTCTAAAAGATATTTTAAAAAAGCGGTTGACCGCAATTATTTTAAACGGGTTTTGCGCGAATGCTACCGTTTAAACAAACAAATTCTTTTAAATGATTTACAAGAACCTTACGTTATGATGTTCTTTTACCAAACCAAAGAACGACTGACCTACACAGAAATTGAAGAAAAAACCAAACAGCTTTTTGAGAAGTTTACAGATACCTTACAAAAAACGCCCTGATTAAAATAATTAGGGCGTTTTTTACAATATACTTTATTACAAGAATACATTATACAGAAAAGTAAGACTATTTCTTCACCAGCTTTTTAACCGCCATACCTTCATTGGTTTGTAAATGTAATAAATACGTACCGCTTGCTAAGTTTTCTACATGTAGCTGTATTTCGGTTTGTTCATTAAAGTTTTGGGTAGTTATTAACTTACCGGTGGTATCATAAACCGCAACCTCTTTAACATACATATTTTCGTTGTTGGTAATGTTTACCAAATTACTTGCAGGGTTGGGGTATAGGTTAAATTTTGCAGCTAAAAAGTTATCAGCACTTAATACATATGCTGGCACACTTTTTAATGCTGTTATTTTAATATTATCGTACTTATTATCCCTACCAACTGTAGTAGTATTTTCATTAGCTGACTCAAAATACATCCCCAACACTGTTGGTTTAAAATCTTCTATTAAATTGGCAGATGTACTTGCTTTTAAAAAATCGGCAACAGCTATGGTATTAAAATAAGGTGTTTCAAAATACGCTTTTTTATTGTTGTAATCTAAATATACAATTAAAGTAACCCATGTATTAAAGGGTAATACAGCGGAATACGGTAATGCATTTTTATCTAATTTAATATTCCCTCCAAGGTCCATGCCTAAAACATAGAAGATACCGGTCTGCGGTCTAAAGTAATACATTATTAATGTTCTAGAAGGAGCAAAAGTATTATGACTAGTATCGTAACCTATTAGTATTTTCTGTGATTCGCCGCTATTAAGCTGTTGAGTACCTGTATAATAATCAATTTCAAACTTTATTACATTATTACCTGGGGTACGTTGGTTAATAAACGAATCTATCCCTGTTTTTTTTGCTATTACACCTACATTAGTTGATGAAGTTGTACCAGCTGATAATGTTAAAACATTACCTTTACCGGTTTCGCTGGTAATATTAAAATAATTATTACTTACTGTTGATGTTGTAGAACATTGCGTAAGCCACCCTCCTTGTCCCGGAGTGATACCTGAAGGATCGGTACCTAAATTACCAATGCTTAAATTGTCGAAATTTTCGGTGTATAAAACCTGGCTGTACGTACTATTAAAAATCAGCACAGTTGTTAAAATTAGTAAACATTTTTTCATAATTTATAAATGAATTAAACCTTGCCAAAGTTTAGAACTTTGACAAGGTTGGTTATTCTTTACAAGAATATAAAGTACAATATACAAAAAAACTATTTCTTCACCAGCTTTTTAACCGCTGTACCTTCTTCGGTTTTTAAATGTAACATATAGGTACCGCTTGTTAAATTTTCTACGTTTAACTGTATTTCGGTTTGTTCATTAAAGTTTTGGGTACTTATTAACTTACCGGTGGTATCATAAACCGCAACCTCTTTAACATACATATTTTCGTTGTTGGTAATGTTTACCACATTACTTGCCGGGTTGGGATATAAATTAAATTTTTCTGCCAATTGCTCATTTACACTTAACGTAACAACCTCTGGTGGCACTTCATTTATTGCTGTTAATTTAATATTATCGTACCTGTTATGGATATAACTTAAAACCGGATTAGTCCCTGTACCTGCATATGAACCTATTAATCTGATTTCTGATATAGGTAATTCTTCTATTAAATTAGTGGACGTAGGGTATTTAGGAATATCGGCAGAAAAAGCATCATTCAAATAAGGTATGTGTAAATATTTCTTCTCATTAGGATAATCTATATAAAAAATAATTTTAACCCAGGTATTAAAAGGCAGTTTTCCTAACCCAACATCCCCATTTGATTTATCAAAAGAAAATTGACTCAGAAGATGAGTTTCATTTAAAGGATCGCCATCAAAATAGCTCAAAATATTTATAATACTTCCTACACTATTACCTCCTCTCGGTTGATTTGAACCAGTATAATAGTCAATTTCAAGCATAAACACATCGTTCCCGGGCAAACGGTTGGCAATTGTAGTATGTGAAATTTTTTTAATAGCAGCAAGATATTCATAGTCTGTTACACCGGTGGTCATTGCAAGCACTTTGCCTCTGCCGGTTTCGTTTACAATAGTAAAAAAACTATTTGCCTGCGTATATTTTGATACGGTGTACCACCCTCCTTGTCCCGGAGTGATACCTGAAGGATCGGTACCTAAATTACCAATGCTTAAATTGTCGAAATTTTCGGTGTACAATACCTGGCTGTACGTACTATTAAAACACAGTACGATTGTTAAAATTAGTAAACATTTTTTCATAATTTAAAATTAAGTAAAGGCTGTATAAAAACAGCCTTTAAATTTATTTATTAATTAACCATTAATATCAAAGCTGAACGTTGCCAAAAAGTTGGAGTGTGTTGTAAAAAATCCATAGTAAGGGTTTTAGGTATGCTGCCAGTCAACGTATGTTGGTGTTTAATAATACCCGCTGTATCAAAAACCAATTCAAATGAATTGCATTTTCCAGAACCACTTCCAATATTACTATAAGTCGTACGATTTAATGAACCATCAGTATAATAATACAAATTAAAACTACCAAAAGGTAAGTTTCCTTGTAGTTGTATTCCTCCGCCTGGTGTATTTTCAACCGGATGCCAATTTTTAGCTGCACCAGCTGGTAGTGTTTTTATTTCGGGATGCAGTATATATGTGCCTACAAAAGCATTGGTCGCTGCTTCAAAAACATTTACTTCGTAAAAAAATACCTTACCGTAATCTCTTAATAAAAGCTCTTCTTGCGGTTGTAATGTTCCAGCAAAATCAAAACCATCTTTCCATGGTCCAAAGGCCCACGGTGGTGTCATACTTTGATATCTGGGAAACGTTCCTCCCGGCATAGGCAAATGATCTCGTCGATCTTCAATTCTTGCATCTTGCAGGGGTTGAAAAGTTAAAGGGTTAGTAGTTCTGACAAGATTACCCACTTCTTGATTAGGCTGATATAAATTAGGGTAATTTCCAGTATTAAGCACAAATGAATTTCCTGAATTAATATCATTAAAAGTGCCATCGTTATTACCATCAAAATACGCCAAACCTATCCAGGCAAATACTCTTAACGTATAAGGCGAATAATTTTCCGAAATAGCACCGCCATTACTAAAAGCATACGAGGGTTGCAGGTCATAATAAGCAGCCCCTCTGTTATACCAAATATCCCAAGGCGAAAAATAATTTGTTGCAAAGTTGCTAAAACCTCCTGAACCAAGCCCTCCGGGGTTGCTGTTATCAAAACTGTTGGTTTGATACTGCGAACCGGATTCTTCGTTTTGTTCATCAATTTCCTGATAAACATCTTCATTACATGCGGCAGGGGTTATTATCTCTCCTAAAAAAAATAAAATTTTCTTCATGATAAATTAGATTTATGAATGTCCACAATTTGTCATCAACTAACCCCAAATAAGAAAACAATAGTGGATATACTGTTTATAATATTGTAAATATAATAAATAAATTAACATAAAATTATGTATCTTATAAAAAACAGTTTCATTAAAATAAAAAAGCAACTATAAACATTACACCGCTATATATATAAAAAACAACAATTACCTTACATTTAGAAAATGAATTTTTAGTACTTTAGTATATGCAAATTTTATACATTTGCCACATTTTTTAAACAATTTTCATTTCTTGTCGGTTTTATTGGAAATACTTCAAAAATGAAAGGGGATAAATTTGAACAATCTTGGAAGGAAAAAACAGCATTAATAAGGTCACGGCAGGCTCTCTGTTAATTACGTTAGGCATCATTTACGGAGATATAGGTACATCGCCTTTATACGTAATGAAAGCCATTTTTGGCAATGCTCCTATAGAAACCAATCTGGTTTTAGGTGCAGTTTCTTGTGTATTCTGGACATTGACCATTCAAACAAGTATAAAATACGTTTGGTTAACCTTACAAGCCGACAACAACGGTGAAGGAGGGATTTTTTCTTTATACACGCTGGTCAAAAAGCTTAAAAAACGCTGGCTGCTTATCCCGGCGATTATTGGCGGAAGTGCCATGCTTGCCGACGGTTTTATTACGCCACCCATTTCTATTTCGTCTGCCTTAGAAGGTTTAAAGATTTATTATCCCGATTTACAAACCATTCCTTTTGTTATTGGTATCATCCTGATGTTGTTCTTTTTTCAAAGTTACGGAACCAAAACCATTGGGAAATTCTTTGGCCCCATTATGTTTATCTGGTTTTCAATGTTAGCCGTTACCGGCGCTTTACAGATTATTGAAATTCCCGAAATTTTAAAAGCGATCAATCCTTATTACGGATACCTGCTTTTAACCGAGCATCCTGAAGGATTTTACGTATTGGGGTTTGTTTTTTTATGTACCACCGGAGCCGAAGCATTATACAGCGATTTAGGACATTGTGGTATTAAAAACATCCGTGCCAGCTGGATGTTTGTTAAAGTAACTCTGGTTCTCAATTACTTTGGGCAGGGTGCTTTTTTATTATCACATCAAAACCTGCATTTGAAAACATTGTTAAACGGAACCGAATTTATCCAAAATCCATTTTATCTGATGATGCCTCAATGGTTCATTCCAATAGGCATTGTTATTGCTACCATGGCGGCTGTTATTGCCGCACAGGCATTAATAACCGGATCGTTCACCATGATTAACGAAGCCATGCGCCTAAATTTATGGCCTCGCGTACTGGTTAAATATCCATCTATCATTAAAGGCCAGCTTTATATCCCGTCAACCAACTGGATTTTATGTATCGGCTGTATTTTAGTGGTGCTTTATTTTAAAGAATCGAGCAATATGGAAGCCGCTTACGGACTGGCAATTATTATGTGCATGATGGCAACCAGTATTTTATTGACTTTCTACATGATCTTAAAACGTTTCAACAAATTTATCATCACTACATTTGTATTGGTTTACAGCGTTATAGAAGTTTCTTTTTTTATCGCGAATATCGATAAGTTTTCGCACGGTGGTTATGTTTCGTTACTGGTTGCTGTAATAATTGCCAGTGTAATGAGTTTCTGGTTTTTAGGAAAACAAATCCGTAAAAATTATACCGAATTTGTAAAACTGAAAGATTATGTAGATGTGATAGAAGATTTAAGCAACGATGACAGTATTCCGCAGTATTCCACCAATTTAATTTATCTGACCAACGCCCAAAACAAAAACGAGATAGAATCAAAAGTTCTTTATTCTATTCTTTACAAACGCCCGAAAAGAGCTAATATTTACTGGATGCTGCATGTAAATGTCATTGATGAACCGTACGGAATGGAATATCAGGTTAAGAAATTTTCAGACAAAATTATCCGTGTCGATTTTTACTTAGGTTTCCGCAACGCTCCAAAAATAAGCCCGTTGTTTAAAAAGGTTTTAGATGATTTAAGTTCCTGCGGTGAATTCAATAAGTTAAGTACGTATCATTCCCTTAGAAAAAACCAGATTACCGCAGATCATAAATACGTAATCATTGAAAAAGTAGTTTCATACGATAACGATTTACCTTGGTACGAAAAATTTGTCTTAGATTGTTACGCCTTTATCCGCAAACGAAGCCTTTCAGAAGAAAAAGCCTTTGGTTTAGACAACAGTTCGGTTAAGATTGAATATTACCCATTGCTTCTAAACAAAAATATTCAAGATATACCGTTAAAGCGTAGAAAAGATAAGGAGGATTAATCAGGATACAGAATATATTAAGCAAGTTATTAATCTCATAAACCCACTTATTATGAAAAAGCTATTCACCGGTTTCTTAGCCATTACCGCTTTTACTTCGTGCCAGGATAAAACCACAAAAAGTACAGAACCTGATACCGAAACAGTTGAAATAACCGATACCACACCAATTAAAAAAGAAATATTGCATTTTAAGGGTACTAAGGTTTTAGAGGAAAAAGATACGCTCTCGTTCGATGCCGATGCAAACGATTGGGTAAATATTACACTTACCGTTCCTAAAGATTCAGGAAACATCCGCATTAATCAAATTATTGCACCTGACAACACAGCCGATGGTCCTTTTGGTAGAACATATAACGACACCTTACACCTTTCAGGCACTTACCACATCATTATCGGTTCAAGCCTAATGCAGGAATTTCCTTACGCCGGACCTTATGAAGTAACTGTATCCTTTAAAAAATAATGATAAACTCTTTAATAAAAAAACAGTGTAAACGCTATTTAGATTTTACACTGTTTCATAAAATAGATTTATATCAGGCTATTTACGCTCTTTAATCAGGTAAATATAAACAGGGAAGTGGTCGCTGAATCCCGGTTCTCCGCTTAATTGATTTCGTAACGGATATCCCTTATACTGGCCCGATTTCTGAATTAGAAAGGGTTTATTGAAAATCCCTGCTTTCCAATAACGGTACGATGAATAATCTTTTTGTAAAAGAGGTTCCGTAAAAATAATCTGGTCAAAAATATCCCACGCATCGCGGTAAGCAATGGTTCCGTGACCGTCTTTATACAATTGGTACATCGGATTAAAAACTCCGCCTTTTTTCACCTCTTCTTTTTTTCCTTTGGCATCAAGTACATCCTTTACCGATTTGTTATAAGGTCCGTCATTTAAATCGCCCATGGTAAAAACTTTTGCATCCGGATTTATTTTATATAACGAATCGATGATTTTTTTGTTCAATGCCGCAGCTGCTTCACGGTTGGGGCTGCTTTTCTTTTCGCCTCCTGAACGTGATGGCCAGTGGTTTACAATAAAGTGCATCTCTTCGCCGTCTAACAAACCGGTTACCAGCAGCTGATCGCGGGTATAAATACGTTTTCCTTTGCCGTTATTACTGTCTTTGTATCGGGCATCAGATTTATCATAAATGTACAATGGAATGTTTTTAGAACTTGTTGGCTTAAAGTGCTTTGTTTGATACAGCAACGCTACATCAATACCACGTCGGTCGGGTGAATCATAATGAATAATGCCATAAGCTGCATTTTTTAATTTGGGCATATTGACCAAATCTTCTAAAACACCACGGTTTTCAACTTCGCTTACCCCTAAAATGGTGGGCATATTTGTGTTTTCATCTGTACCGATTTCTGAAATTGCCCGGGAAAGGTTTTCTAATTTCTGTTGATATTTTTTTCCGTCCCAGCTTCTATTACCCTTAGGGGTCCATTCTTCATCATAAATCCGTTCATCTCTAATGGTATCGAAAAGATTTTCCAAATTATAAAACCCCACGGTATGAATGGTATATGATTTCTGTTGAGATTGCGCAAACAGCGTACTTCCTATAAAAGTTATTAAAATTACCAACTTAAGTTTCATACTTATATTAAATTTATATAAAGTTTTCAATAAACCTGTTCACAAAATTAGTTAATATTTATAAAATAATTAACTTTGTAGCTGTTAAGTTTAGTTTAAGCTTACTTTTTTTAAACAGCTAATTTTTAGTCTTTTATGAAAAAACTACTACTCAGTATTTTTTTGGTACTAGCAACCCTAACTACTTGGGCACAAAGTACAGAGTTACGCGGAGTTGTTGTAGATTCAAAATCACAGCTACCTTTATTTAACGTAACCGCCAGTTTATCAAACACCAATTTATCGGCAAACACCAATGAACAAGGTGAGTTTGTAATTTCTAATCCGGCACCGGGCAACCAAACATTGTTAATTAATTTTACGGGGTATCTTGAAAAGAGGTTTGTATTGGAGATAACAACCGATCAGACAGTTGATTTAGGTACCATTTATTTGGAAGAAGACCTAACCACGGAACAACAGTTGAGTTTGATTACCCTTACCGAAATTGATTTGGGAGATGACAATTCGGGTTCTGAAACAACTTCGGGTTTATTACAGGCATCGCGCGATGCTTTTCAACAAGCTGCAGCTTTTAACTGGGGGCAAGCCCGTTTTAGAGTCCGAAGTTTAGATAATGAATACGGAAACACGTTTATTAACGGTATCCCTATGAACAAGATTTACGATGGTCGTCCGCAATATTCTAACTGGGGTGGATTAAACGACGCCGCACGCAATCAAGAGTTTATCAACGGATCTATGCCAAACGATTATACTTTTGGGGGTATTTTAGGTGTACAGGCAATTAACACACGTGCTTCGTTTATGCGTACAGGCACACGCGTTTCATTATCTGGTACCAACACAAACTATAACGGAAGAGCCATGATTACGCACGGTTCGGGTATGACTAAAAACGGATGGGCTTATGCTGCATCGGCGTCTTACCGTATGGCTAACGAAGGCTTTTTTGAAGGAACAGATTATGATGCAAAATCATTCTTTTTGGCTATCGAGAAAAAAATAAACAATAACCACAGCTTAAACTTATCAGCGATTTATGCACAAAACAGTCGTGGTAAAAACTCGCCAAACACTCAAGAGGTGATCGATTTAATGGGTTACAAATACAACTCATACTGGGGCTGGCAAAACGGCAAAAAACGCAATTCTCGCGATAAAGATGTAGAAGAACCTATTTTTATTTTAAGCCATTACTGGAAAATCAGTGAAAAATCGAGTTTAAATACCAATGTGGCTTATCAGTTTGGAAAAATCTCAAATACCCGTTTAGAGTATAACGGAGCAAACAATCCGGATCCAACCTATTACAAAAACCTACCAAGTTATTATCTGAATTACCACGATACATCGGGCAGTATCCCAATCTGGACGCCTGATTATACAAAAGCAGATCAAAACAGAGCCGATTTCTTGGCAAATTCTCAAATTAACTGGAATCGTTTATACCAACAAAACAGCTCAAAAGGTTACTCGGTAAACGCTTTGTACGCCGATGTAATGCAAGACAATCAACTTACTGCGAACACCTTATTTAACACTCAAATTTCTAATGTTGTAGGATTTAATGCAGGTTTAACGTACCGCAACTTACGGTCTGAAAATTATCAGGAAATGATTGATTTGTTAGGTGGAAGTTATTTATTAGACACCGATTCATTCTTAAAAGATGAATACGGAGATTCTGACTTAAACAACCCGGACCGCAAAGTTTATGAAGGAGACAGATACGGATACAACTACATTATGCACGCAAACGTTGTAGATTTATTTACACAGTTTAATTTCAACTTTAACAAGATCGATTTCTATTTAGGTCAAAACGTTTCATATACCGATTATCAACGCGAAGGTTTGTATAAAAATGCACTTTATGCCGATTCATCTTACGGAAAAGGTCAAAAAATTTCTTTTGAGAACTACGGTTTAAAAGGTGGGGCAACTTACAAACTGACAGGTCAGCACATTTTTAACTTCAATGCAAGCTATTACACAAAAGCACCGTCAATTCGCAACAGTTATTCAAACGCACGTATCAGCGATGCCACTGTTGATGGCTTAACCGACGAAAAAGTGTTTGGTACCGATTTAAGTTACATCATCCGGACGCCAAAATTAAAAGGAAGAATTGGAGCTTATTTTAACGAAATCAAAGATGCAACAGAAATTGCTTTCTTTTATGCCGATGGTATCGACGTACAAATGGACGACGACACCAGCAGCGATTTTGTTTCTGAAGTTACCCGAAACATTTCTAAACAAAGCATGGGCATTGAATTAGGCGCTGAATATCAAGTAACCAAAACCATTAAGGTAACTGCTGCTGCAAACTTTGGGCAAGCCATTTATTCAGACAATGCAGATGTTTATCTAAATGTTGACAGCCGTCGCGAAAACGGGTTAAACCCAATGGTAAATTACGGAACAAGTTACATTAAAAACTACCGTATTGCAGGCAGTCCGCAACAGGCTTATTCATTAGGAATTGAATACCGCGATCCAAATTATTGGTGGATTGGTGCCAATGCCAACTTTTTAACCGATTTGTATTTAGATATTTCTCCTTTACTAAGAACAAACAATTTCTTTAACGAACCCGGACAAGGTGGAGCGGCTTTCCCTGATGTTGACACCAATGTTGCCCAAAACCTGTTAAAACAAGAAAAATTAGACGATATCTTTTTATTGAATGTACAAGGAGGTAAATCGTGGAGAATTAACAACAAAACCTTTGGCTTCTTTGCATCGGTTAATAACGTTTTGGGCTTAGAATATAAAACAGGTGGTTTTGAACAAGCCCGAAATGCCAATTACCGCGAATTATTAATGGATCACGCAAGCGGCACACGCACTTTTGGACCTAAATATTTCTACGGATACGGAAGAACCTATTTCTTAAACTTATACATCAACTTTTAATTTAAAGTGATAATGAAAAATTTAAAATATATATTCCCTATAGCTTTATTAACCATTGCAGGTTTATTTACAGCTTGTTCTCCGGAAGATGAACAGGAATTACCGCAATACAGTCCCACGATTTATTTAGAAGATTTTCAAAAAGTAATCGACGGTACTTTTGACGAAACACCTTTTACAAACGTTGCCGAAAGCGGAACCAAAAAATGGTTTTCAAACTCGTATAACGGAAACGCCTATTACGAATTTTCACCTTTTAACAGTAACGAAGCCTTAAACATTGCCTGGTTTGTTACTCCGGCAATTAATTTAGACAGTGCCGTGAAAAAACGTTTAACATTCCAAAGTGCACAACACCACGTGGTAAATACCGAAAACAACTACTTACAGGTTTTTGTTTCAACCAATTTTACCGGCGATGTAACCACAGCAACCTGGAACGAACTAACGTTTAACGGACCAAAAACAGGCAGCGGGTTCAATTACGATTTCTTTAATTCAGGTGCAGTTGATTTAAGCCAATACAGCGGAAACATTCATATTGCTTTTAAAGCAACAGGCGGAACAGCAAGTGCAAATGCAGGTGCTTATATGATAGACAATATTAAAGTATTTTAATTTTAAGATATGAAAGCAATAAAATATACATTTGCGGTACTTGCAATTGCCGCAACATTACTAACAACAGGTTGTGCAAACAGCGACGATGTTTCTGCACCAACCATAACATATCATCAGGCAACAGCAACAATTACTTTAGAAGAACTATACGCTAAGGCAAACACCTCCGTTCAACAATATACCGATGATGATATTCTGGAAGCTTATGTTTCATCTACAGATGAAGGCGGTACATTCTACAAATCGGTTTCTTTCCAGAATTTAGAAGGAACAAAAGGATTTTCGGTATCGGTAGATATGTACAATATCAACAACGACATGGCTCCGGGGCGTAAAGTATACATCCATTTAAAAGATCTGTATTTTACCCTTTCTCACTCCTCATTGGTTTTGGGCGATATTTACCAAGAAACAAGCGTGGGCAGAATGCGTCCGCAAGATTTTTATCAAAAAGTACGTCCTTCTGCAGAAGTTGTTCCTGAAGAAGAATTAATGAAAACCATTACATTAGCTGATCTTAAAAACGATAATTACATCAACACCTTAGTAGAAATCGAAGAAGTACAGTTTGACGATGATGCCGTTGGCAAAACGTATTACGATGCAACCAATGTAATTGGCGGGGCAACAAACCACAACATTGTTGATGCAAGCGGATCTATGATTTTCAGAACCAGTGAATTTGCCAAATTTGCCAGCAGAGTTGTTCCCGAAAACAGTGGAAAGATCCGTGGGGTTTTAACCAAATTCAACAGCGACTATCAGTTTATGGTCCGCACCTTCAATGACATTCAACTAACAAATGATCGAATTGGTGAAGAACCGGGAGAAGGTGAAGAACCTACGCCGCCAACCAATTTATTATTCACGGGTGCAGATTTTGAAGATTGGACTGCTTTTACAAATGCCATCAATAACTTCGGATTGAAATCATATGCCGTTCAAGGTATGGGAAGTGGTGCGTTAGGAACAAACTCGCTGCACATAAACGGTACACCAACAGCAAACGATTACGTGTTTACCATTCTGGCTTCGGCTCAAGGAAACATTCCTGCCGCTCCAACAAAAATTACGTTCTGGGTAAAAGGAACATCGGCTAAATCGCTGTCAATAAACATCTATCGGGCTACTTCGGGCTACGATGTATTCAACGTGGGAGCTTTAGCAGGTTCTTCACTAACATTAGACAAAGCAGTAATTAACGATGCCGGCAACGGAACCAATTCTTATACAGGTGCCATAGACACCAACGGACAATGGGTAAAAATAACGCTGAACCTTGCCGATGTTGAGATTAATAAATCAACTAACGGAGATATTTTTGCTTTGAAAGTAGGAAGTAATGCGGCGTACGATTTACATATCGATAATATCGATATTGAGTAAAAATTAATTGATACGTTTGAAAAACGCCTTTAATTAAAGGCGTTTTTTGTTTTTAGAATTTCCTTGAAAATTTATAACTTTAAGCATTCTAACTGATTAAGACGCAGCTTTATCATCTTTTTCTAATTGCGAAATGTAATATGAAGGCTTTAATCCGGTTACTTTAAAAAATGCATCTGAAAAACTGCGTGCGTTGTTAAAACCAAATTCTTCTGCAATTGCACTAATGGTAAGTTTCCACAGTTTTTTATTGTCATCAAATTGTGTTAATATAAGCTTTATACGTAACTGGTTCAAATAGTTTGTAAAAGTCAGTCCTTTACAGTTATTAATTACTTCAGATAAATATTTAGAATTGGTATTTAAATCTTTAGCGAGTGAATTTATGGTAATTTTCGAATTTAAATACGCTCGTTTGTCTTCAAACACATTTAGTTTTTGTAAAAGCTCTTGCGTTTTTTTATCAGAAAGGCTCGTTTTGCTCGTTTTGTTACTGTTGTATACTGCTAATTCTTTTTGTTTATTTTCTTTCTCTAATTGTTTTATCTCCGGTATCACAATATGCGTTGTCCTAAGTTCAGAAAACAACTTTTGTTGGGTAAAAAGTTCATATTTTTGGCGTAACGTCTTTTGTTTCTTTTTATAATAAAATAAACAAGACATTAAAAATACAATTACTACTGCGGCAATACTAAGTATAACGTACTTTCGGTACATCTGTATTTTAAGTTCTTTTTGTAAATGATCACGGCTGGCTTCTAATTTAGTAGTTTCATACTTGGTATGAAGTACATTGCTTAACCCTTTATATTGTTTTTGTAAGTGATTGCTAACGCTTAACAATTTTTCTGTGTAGAAAAGCTGCATCTTTAAATTGTTCGTTTTTTTATAATAGGCTATTAAATAATCATACGCTTCTAACAAATTTAAATCGCTGTATTCTTTTTCATCGTATAAATAATCTACTTTTTTAAATTGTTCTACCGCTGCTTCCTTTTCGTTTAGTTGCCATAAATTTTTACCTATATATAAATAGGCTAAGTGTTCATTCGCAAAATCTTCATTGTTTTTAATAACGGGTAGAGCCTTTTGCAATTGCTCTAAAGACGCTTTATATTGTTTTTGAGCAAACAGATTTTGACCATTTAATAAAAAAAGATAACCATTCTCTAATTCTAAATGATGTGTTTTCAATTTCTTCTCCTCATTATCAAGAAAGTTTATCAACTGCGTAGCGGCATCGAATTGTTGCAAAGCAATATGATTCTTTATTTCAAATTTAACAGAACTGATATACCCCCTTAAATCATTATATGAATTTTGATTTTTGTAATAATTGGCAGTTTGGCTAAAAAACGACAATGCTTTCTCATAGTCACCCACAAAATAGTAAATGGTTGCGATACCATAACGCGATTTGTTTAAATTGTAAAGGTCATTCGTTTTAGAAAGCTGCTTTTCTGCCAACAATTCGTAATGTAACGATTGTTCCAGATCACGTTCCATATAATACACCAAAGCCAGCTTGTTATAAGCCAGTCCCATGTATTTTACGTCTTGCTTTTTTATTGAAAGCTTTAATAATTCCTGTGCATGCCGAAGCCTTTCATTAAAGTTTGCACCATGAACAATATATTTACTTTTAGCGTAAAATATTTTCTCTAAATCGTCGTTTTTTTGTGCTTTATTTTCATAGGCTTTTAAATAATCAAAATACAGCGTATCGGTATTTTTATGATTATCTAAAAAATTCCCCAAGGCTTCAAACGATTGTTTTTCTAATGTGTTTTGTGCCCAACCTAAACTGCTTACAAACAATAATAAAGCAAAACAAATATATTTTTTAACAAATTCAACCAAAATATCAAGTGTTAACAACCGCATTTTATAGTGTTTTTCTACAAATTTACACAAAAATATTTAAATTTTTATTTGTTGTAAATCAGCATTTTAAACATTTTTTAAACTGCAAATTCATGAATTTGCACAACAACTATTTGCGTTAAAAAACAAACGTACATACCTTCGGAATAACTAAAAGCAAATAAAAAATGAAAAACGCTCTTACCTATTTTTTGCCCTGCATCTTCTTATTCTGTTCCTGTACTGTAGATGATGTTTCTTATAATGAAAAAACAGAAGAGAGTAATTCTGTATTGGTTATTGATCAGCTTTTTAAAACTTTTGAAAATAAAACACATAAAGCTCATAATAAACAGTCGCTTCAGGATTTAATCAACCAGATTGAAGCTGAAGCATTACAGGATGAAACTTTTTTTAATTTGGTTGATGAAAACTATAGCACGCCATTAGCTGCCGATATTGAAGCCGTATTGACCGATGCTGATGCTGTATTGACAAATTTAAACATACGCACCGATGTAAAAAATTATGTAAGCTCGGTTATAAATACCAATACGCAAACGGCATTAACCACTTTAAACCAAACCATAAAAAGTAACGTATTGCTTACAACAGCAGAAAAAGCAATGTTAGCAGATATCATTAGCTTTAGAAACCAACAAATTACAGAAGGTGGCGATGATGATGAATGGAACACCAGAAACATTGTAACCTATGTACAAGGTTACACCATAAGCCGTGCAAATGCGGTTTTAAACGTACTAATTATAAAAGTTATTGAAAAAGAGGATTGATACACAGTAGGCAGATAGTCGCGAATATTGAATTACTGTTGCGGGAACGGTTGCTGTACCCAAAGAAAAACTGCCAGCCAAAGTCTTATTTCTATTCAACGACTTTAACTGATGTAGAAAAAAGGACGCAATTAACCCAGCCCAAGTCCTTATTTTTATTATTAAATGGGGCAACTAAATTTAAAAAATTATGCGTAAATTAGTATTTAGTGCATTAGCTTGCGTAGCTTTTGCAGGAAGCGGTTTTGCTTCGAATGAGATTGTTTTTGAAAAACAAGATTTTTTAGCAGAAATGAGTAATAACAACTCAGAAATTACAGAAAGTGGAGGCAATCCTTGTAAGGTTTATGTTTGGGCTACAGGTCCAGATGGCAAAAGCGATTGGAAATCTGGCGATGGTGGTTCATTGAGTTATGATGATTGTGGTAAATATAAAGACGGTTTTGTGAAAGATTTAAGAGAAAAAGGATTTACATTTGAAGAAGAGAACATCAAGGTTATATGGGGATAAAAAATAGATATTTACTTTTTATATTATTTTCTCTTTTTTTGTGTGAATCTATTTTTTCTCAGAATGCATTTTATTACGAATGGTATGTGAAAGGTAACGTTAGAGACGGTGTACTTATTTATGATAAAGATTTGAATGAGGCTGTTTATATTGATTATCTATCTACTTCAAGAAAAGTAGATAACAAATCAATTGATAGTCTAAAACTTGACAAAGACGAAAACGCAACATTCGTTTCGGCTGGTATATCAAGTTCTGACAGATATTTTTATAAAAAAGAAAACAAAATAAGCTATAAAACCGACTTATTAAAAACGCCTTTTGTAGTAAATGATACTACTTTAAATTTAAAATGGAAGTTAGAGAACGATGTTAAAGAAATAGATGGTTTTAATTGTAAAAAAGCCACTATTAATTTTCGAGGTCGAATTTGGGAAGTATGGTATACTACTTCAATACCAATGTATTATGGTCCTTGGAAATTTTATGGTTTACCGGGTTTAATTGTTGCTGCTTATGAAAGTTCCAATGAATTTTGGTTTCAATTAAAAAAAATAAAAACTGATCCAAGTTTAAAAACACCTGTTTTAGATAAAAAAAACTTTAAAGAAGCATCTTTAAAAGAGTATGATGCAATGGAAAATGAGATTATTTATGGAAATGCGATTGACAATTTTGAAAAAGTAGATTATCAAAAAAAAAGAAATGGCATAGAACTAATCTACGAATGGGAAGAAGAAACCAAATAAAAATTTCTAAATGCCAAAAACCACTTATAACCTTATTATTAACACTGTTAACCACCGTTTCTTTACAGGCACAAACCCTTTGTAAAGGCACGGTGGTTACTTTTGACAACAACTTGTTGCTAACGCTTCGGTTTTAATAAAAGACAGTAACGACAACATTTTACAATTTGGTTTTACCAATGCACAAGGTAACTTTACCATTACTACCGAAACCGAAGGCAGCTTTGTGGTAGAGGTTAACAAAATGGGCTTTATAAAGCAACAACACCCCCTTATCATAACAAAAAATAAAAAAGAATACAACCTAAGCTTTACGTTAGAAGAAAGCGTAGAAGAGTTGGAAGATCTGGTGATAGAGATTGATAATACAGAAAATATCAGTAACTTTATTGTAGTCAATCATAGCAGGATTATATAGTTAAATATTTAAATTTTAGATACTTAAGTATAAAACTATTCCCGCTATTTTGCAAGAAAGTTTAGCTAAATATTAATTGAACTCAGGTTATGAAAATATTTGTTTTATTTTATTGTTTTTTTACCAGTTTTGCGGTATTAGCCCAAAAACAATTTAATTATTTACTTTATGTTGATAACACAGTCCGTACAGGCGTTCTTTTATTTAACGAAAAAAAGAATACAGCTGTATATATCGACCAAATGAATAATTTCCAAAAAACTAAAACTGATGAAAAACCAACCTTTACTGTTAGTGTAAGTGGTACAAATGATTTTATTTATTATAAACAAGAAATAAATAAATTAAACTACACTTATGAATTATTAAAAATACCTTACTTTATAGATGATACAACACTTTTAATGAATTGGGAACTAAGCCCTGATAAAAAAGAAATTCAGGGTTTAATTTGTAACAAAGCAACTGCTATGTTTAGAGGCAGAAAATGGACTGTTTGGTATTGTGCTGATATACCCATAGTTTACGGACCATGGAAATTTTATGGTTTACCAGGTTTAATGGTAGAAATTACAGAAGACACCAATAGGTTTGCATTTGTATTAACTGAAATAATAGAAGATACCAAAATAACTTTACCTGAATTAAATTTAAAAAAATACAAACAAGTCGATATAAAAAGTTTTGACCAAATTTTTAGCGATGCAATGAATTTAAAAAGTTTATCCAGTTCACGAGATTACACTATTGAGGGGGAACCTTATAAAAGAAATGGTATAGAACTAATCTACGAATGGGAAGAGGAACAAAACAAGTAAGTTTTGTTTACAAAAAATACAGTAATAAGTAAAATAATTTAGAAATATGTTTAGAATTCTTTTTTTATTGTTAGTAAATATAAGCACACAGGCACAAAATACAGATTTGTATGTTGTTTACGATCAGCTTTTTGATAATTTCAAAAGAGTAGAACGCAAAGCCTTTTTATATGCCAATGAACAAACTGCTCTTTACGAAGATGATGTAATTACCCAGTATAAACAAGATATTCAGGAAAATGAAAAGTGGCAAAAAGAACAAGATAAAAAGAACCAAGACAGTAATACCAAATCATTCCGGTATATTTCTGAAGTAAAATACAATAAGTTCTATAAGTTAAACCGAGCTGAAAAAACCATAAATTATATAGAACCGGTTGTAAAAGACCATTACGTATATATTACTGATAAGGTTAATCAGAACTGGAAATTGACCAATGAAAAGAAAATTATTAATGATATAGAGTGTTTTAAAGCCACTACCCGCTTTCGGGGAATAGATTGGGAAGTTTGGTATGCACCATCAATTCCGTATCCATACGGTCCGTGGAAATTGCACGGCTTACCCGGACTAATTGTACAGGCAAACGATTTTAACAAGCGTACTAATTACAGTGCGTCTAAAATAGAATTTAGACAAAACGATAAACTTAATAAAGAGCTTACCGAACTGGTTACTAACCCTATTTCAGAGAAAGTTACCTTGCAGAAATTCGTTGAGATGCGTGATGAAATTTTAGACAGGCCATTACAAACCAATCGCAACACAAATGGCACATATAAACATGAAGCGAACAAACGTTATGGAAAAGAGCTTATTTACGAATGGGAATAAAAAACAAATAATTCAGTATATTTAGTTTTTAACATAAAACGCTGATTAATGAAAAATTTACAGTTACTTGCTTTGCTATTTTGTTGCCAAATAATGTTTGCACAAACAAACGATTATAAAATTACCTACAAACGATTTCTTTCGTATGGTCAAAAACTACAACGCAATGCTATTTTATATGTAAAAGAAAACCAGCCTACGGTGATGCATAACCCAATGTCTTCAACCGTTGAATTAGAAAAAAGAGAAACAATAAAAAAAGAACCAAGTCCAAATGCTGTTTCAAGCGAAGTAATTAAAAAGTATCTTGATCTAAAAGAATTTAGTTACAGTAATTTTCCGGATACGTATATAAAGGTCGATCAGCAAAATAACATAAATACAGCAATTGATTTTATGGGTACAAAACGTGGTTTTATTGTTATTGATGATAACTTAAGATATACTTGGCAAATAACCACTGAAACAAAACAAGTTCAAAATTACACCTGTTATAAGGCAACTACCGCTTTTAGAGGCAATACTTTTGAAGCTTGGTTTACGCCCGAAATTCCAATAAATGCTGGTCCGTGGAAATGGTACGGTTTACCCGGATTAATTGTCGAAGTGTATGATTTAGAAAAAAAAGAAATTTATCTTTTAGAGAAAATTGAAAAACTAACAGAAGAAATTCCTTTTCCTGCTGAAAAATTAAAGACCATTTCTTTAAAAGATTTTGTTATTGAAAAAGATGATTTTTTAGGTAATCCTTTAGGAGGCAGTTTTGGTAGAAACACTAGCGAAACTTCAAATTATAAACGAGGTGGGTTAGAAAAGATTTACGAATGGGAAGAAAAAAACAAATAAGTTTGTATATTTAGTTTTTAACATAAAACGCTAATTCATGAAAAATTTACAGGTACTTGCTTTGTTATTTTGTTGCCAAATAATGTTTGCGCAAACAAACGATTATAAAATTACTTATAAAAGATTTGAACGTAATCTTAAAAGCGATGCTGTTTTGTATGTAAAAGAAAACCAACCCACAGTAATGCAAACCATTACGGCATCTACCGTTCCTATAAAAGTAATTAAAGACACTACTTATATAAATGAGAATGGAGCTACAGTATGGAAAGGAGGAAGTAGTTCTACAGATTATAGTAAGTTTCCTGATGAGTATATGAAGGTAGATCATTCAAAAAACAAAATAGAAATGATTAAAGATATTCACAAGAAAAATTTTTTAGTTACCGATGAATTAAATTATACATGGCAAATAACAAACGAAACCAAAAAAATTAAAGATTATACATGTTACAAAGCCACAACTACTTTTAGAGGCAATACTTTTGAAGCTTGGTTTACCCCGGAAATTCCTATAAACGCCGGTCCATGGAAATGGTACGGTTTACCCGGATTGATTGTAGAAGCTACCGATAAAGACCAAAGCGTGGTATTTAAATTAGAAAAAATAGAAAAGTTAAACGAAGAAATTCCTTTTCCTTCAAAAAATCTATCAAGAATTAATTTAAAACAGTACTTTGAAAAAGAGGAAGAAGCACTTAATGCTATGCTGGCAGAATACAGTAATAATAATCGAGGTACCACAACTACCGTTAAATCTTTAGGAAGGTTTGGTTTAGAACGAGTGTACGAATGGGAAGAAGAACCTAAAAAATAACTACTATAAAATATAAAAATGCCAAAAACACTTATTGTATTACTAACTGCTTTATTTACAACTATTTCTTTACAGGCACAAACTGTTTGTAAAGGCACAGTGGTTACTTTTGACAAACAGCCTGTTGCAAACGCATCGGTGTTGATAAAAGACAGTGCAGACAACATTTTACAATTTGGCTTTACCAACACACAGGGAATTTTTAACATACAAACCGAAAGCGAAGGCAGTTTCAGCGTGGAAGTAAACAAAATGGGCTTTGTAAAGCAACAACAACCACTAACAATTACTAAAGATAAAAAAGAATACAACTTAACCTTTACGTTAGAAGAAAGCGTGGAAGAGTTGGAAGATTTGGTTATTGAAATAGACAATCCCATTCAACTGCGAGGCGACACACTAAGTTATGATGCAAAAGCATTCAGCACCGGACGCGAAGTGGTGGTCGAAGATTTGTTAAAAAACATTCCGGGTATTACCGTTGAAAAAGATGGTAAAATTAAATTTGAAGACACCGAAATAGAAAAGGTAATGGTAGATGGCGATGATTTTTTTAACCGTGGCTACAGCTTGCTTACCAAAAATATGCCCAACAAACCCTTAGATAAAGTACAGGTGTTACGCAACTATTCTAACAACAAACTACTAAAAGGTGTTGAAGAAAGTAACAGGGTAGCTTTAAACCTTACCATTGATGAAGAATACAAAGATTTGTGGTTTGGCGATATCTCTGCCGGATACGGATTGGTAACCGAAAACCGTTACGAAGTATCGGGCAATTTGATGAACTTCAGCAAAAAATACAAAAACTTCCTTACTTATGGTTTAAACAATGTAGGTGCCGACAATGTAGGCTCGCTTGAAGGTATGTTTTATAACAATTACGAAGTAGAATCTATAGGTCAAGGCAGCCAGCTTAACCAAATTATGGGGTTAAATGGTAGCCGTCCAAGTCAGTTAAAAGATCACCGTACCCGAATTAATAACGCCGAACATGTTTCGTTAAGCACCATTGTTCCCGTAACAGAAAAGCTAAAGATAAAAGTGGTTGGTTTCTTGGGCTTTGATGAAAACTATGCATTTAACAACCGTTACAGTACCACAAGCGTGGGCGATACGTATTTTGAAAATACCGAAAACAACCAGTTTAAAAGCCACATGAAAAAAGGCTATGTAAACCTTTTGGCAACCTACGATGTGTCAAAAACGCAGATGTTGCAATTAAGCTCGGTTTGGAATCAGGGAAACACCAATAATTATAACAATTTAACGTTTAACGGCACCAATACTTTAGAACGTTTAGAAACCAAAAATACTTTTTTTGACCAAAAAATAACCTACACCCATAAATGGAAAGACAGAAATGTGGTATTGCTAAAAGCGCGTTATTTCTCGAATAAAATTCCACAGCTTTATAACATCGACGATTATTTAATGGGTGATTTGTTTGCGTTTGATGCCGATGCGATGAACAACGACATTAGAAACGAAAAAACTTTTGCCGGATTGGAAGCCGATTTTAAACTCAGACAAAAAAACAATGATTTAATTGAATTTCAGGTTGGATACGAGTATAACGATCAATCTATGAATACCGTTTTCCAGCTGTTCGACGATAATGTTGCTTTTCGTCCCGAAGGCTTTCAGACCAACAGCTCGTTTACTTTGGGCGATTTGTACGCAAAAAGCGGTTACACCTGGAAATGGAACACCTTTAAAATATCAGGTCGAGCCGAAGCACATCAATTGCTGAATCAATTTACCACGTTGAATTCCAATAAAAAACAAAATCCATTTTATGTAAATCCATCGGTCAACTTTATGTGGGATGTAAAACCTACTCATATTTTCAACGGATCGTATATGGTTAATTTTAGAAACACCTCGTTTATCGATGTAAACGATACGTATTTACTAACCTCATCACGCAGCTTTTCAAAAGGATTAGGAGCATTTAAACTGACCGATTCTCAAATGGCAAACCTGGGATACAGCATCCGGCATTATTTAAACCGTTATCGATTCTCTTTAAACATAAATTACAGCAAACAAAGCAATGTGCTATCCAGCAGAAGCCTTATTGAACAAAACAGTGCACTTTCTGAGAGCGTATTTATCAAAGGCGGTGACACGTATGGTATCAATCTTAGTTCTAATTTCTATTTTCGTAAATTAAAGAGTAATGTAAAAATAGAAAGTAGTTATTCTGTATCCACATCGTTTAACGAAATCAATAATTCAGGACTTCGGAAGAACAATTACGGAACACAGCGATATAATTTTGAATGGCGCAGTAATTTTAAAACCGCATTTAATTTTCATTTAGGAACTGAATGGACACGTTCAAAAGTAACTTCGCCCGATTTTGAAAACAGCTACACCAACGGTTTCAGCTTTTTAGATTTATTTTATAAAATTGATGAACGACTGGATATAAAGGCAGTAACCGAATACTATTATTTTGGAAGTCTGGATAAGAACCAGCGCAACCATGCGTTCCTTGATCTGGAAGCATCATACAAATTAAAAGGCGACAAATGGACACTGGGCTTAAGAGGAAATAATTTATTAAACAAACAAAACTTTACTACTTATTATGTAAGCGACATTGGTTACAGCAGCACCAGTTACCGTTTAATGCCGCGTTATTTATTATTAACCGCTAAATACCGGTTTAGTTTGTAAATTAAGCTGCAAACACTTTTAAAAAACGATAATCAAAGTGTTATTCTCGGCTATCACAGTGATAGCTTTTGCAGGAAGCAGTTTTGCTTCGAATGAGGTTATTGAAACTAATTGTTCAATAGGATCGAATGGCTAAAAACTATTAATAGTAATTTTTTAACTAAATATTTTCCTAAAAAATTCACTTGAAAATTTGTAACTTTAAGCGTTCTAATTCACTTTAAAATGCACGATGTTGCCGAAACCTCACATCACCTTTACCCGTTAATATCCGACCTTGGTTTGATATTGATGACCGCCGGTGTGGCCGTTTTACTTTTCAAAAAAATAAAACAACCTTTAGTCTTAGGTTATTTAATTGCTGGGTTTTTAGCAGGACCGCATTTTACGCTTTTCCCAACCATTCAAGAAATAGAAAACGTTGAAGTGTGGGCAGAAATCGGGGTGATTTTCTTGCTGTTTAGTTTGGGACTGGAATTTAGTTTTAAAAAACTGGTTAAAGTAGGTGGATCGGCAAGTATTACTGCAGCGGTACAAATTGTACTAATGATTATTGTTGGTTTTACCACCGGAAAATTACTCGGTTGGAATTTTATCGACAGTATTTTTTTAGGTGCCATTCTTTCCATGTCGTCTACAACTATCATTCTGCGGGCATTTGAAGAACTAAATGTAAAAAAACAAAAGTTTGCCGGTATTGTTTTCGGGGCTTTAATTGTAGAAGATATCGTTGCCATTTTGTTAATGGTTTTACTATCTACCATAGCGGTTTCACAACAGTTTTCGGGTGTTGAATTAATGGAATCTATCTTTAAGCTTGCCTTTTTCTTAATTTTATGGTTTTTGGCGGGTATCCTTTTTGTTCCTACTTTATTAAAGAAAACCAAAGGACTTCTTACTGAAGAAACTACATTAATTGTATCACTGGCACTGTGTTTAATGATGGTTATTTTGGCAACGGCAGCAGGTTTTTCTCCGGCATTGGGTGCTTTTATCATGGGATCTATTATTGCCGAAACCACCAAGGCAGAACAAATTGAACATTTAATAAAACCTGTAAAAGATTTGTTTGGGGCAGTGTTTTTTGTGTCGGTTGGTATGTTAATCAATTTAGAAACACTGCAAGAATACGCTCTTCCGGTTGCCATAATTACTGTGGTAACTATTTTTGGCAAAACCATTGCCACAATGCTGGGTGCCGTAATTTCGGGGCAACCATTAAAACAATCGGTTCAGGCAGGAATGAGTCTGGCTCAAATCGGCGAGTTTTCATTTATCATTGCCACATTAGGAATGACGCTGGGTGTTACCAGTGGCTTCCTCTACCCTATTGTTGTGGCAGTGTCTGCTATTACCACTTTTACCACACCGTTTTTTATAAAAAATTCTTTACAGGTTTATAACAAATTAAAAATCATTATTCCTAAAAAATGGGAAGACCGTCTAGATAATTATTCTGCGAATACTCAATCGATCCAAAAAACAAATCATTGGAAAAAATATATTTCCAGCATTGTATTACACATCATTATTCACACGGTTATCATTGCAGGTATCGTATTTGCCGGTATTTCTTATTTGATTCGTTTAGCAAACGGTCCGTTTACCTATTATGCTTACATCTTTTTAACGGTTGTGGCACTGTTGCCCTTTTTATATGCTTTGGCGTTACAACGCGTTGCCATTCCGTCATTAAACGAATTAAAAAACGACAATAAAAACGTTACACCACTCATCTTAATTGCCTTGTTTAGAATTTTACTGAGTTTTGTTATCGTCTTTATCATGATTAACGAATTGATCAATCCGTTAGCGGGTATCATTGTTTTATTGGTTTTGATTGCCTTTGGTATCCTTTTTCCCAAAAGAATCCAGCGTTGGTACGGCAAAATAGAAAACCAGTTTATTGAGAATTTTAATGATCGTGAAATATCTGAAGCCATTAGAAACAAAAGCGATTTGACGCCTTGGGACGGACACATGACTACTTTTGAAATTCCGCAAGAATCTTTAATTGCCGGCAAAACACTTTACGAGCTTAAAGTACGCGAAGAAATAGGCGTAAACATTGCCATTATTAAACGGGGCGATTTAATTATTAATATTCCTGATAAAGATGAAAAGATTTTTCCAAAAGATATTGTTTACGTCATTGGCACTGATGAACAAGTGAAAGAATTTGAGTTGTTTATTGACAAATCATTAGTCAGTTCGGTTGATTACAACACAGAAATTGTTTTAAGAGGTTTTGAATTGACGAATGAATCGCTGCATGGACTGACCATTCGCGAAAGTAAAATCCGTGAGAACAGCACCAGCATCATTGCCGGAATTGAACGCAACGGCAAGCGTATTTTAAATCCGCAACCAACATTTATTTTACAAAAAGGCGATATTATATGGCTTGTGGGCGATAAAAAGAAAATTGCCGCACTTTTTACAGAATAATTTATGACAATAAAAATAGCAACTCCAAACCACCTATACCACATTATGCAGGTCATTGACGATGCCCGTGCAATTATGCGTAAAAATGGCAACCACACACAATGGATCAACGGTTACCCGTCGGCAGAAATTATTTTGAATGATATTTCATTAAATACAGGATATATCTGTTTGCACAACAACGAAATTGTAGGATATTTTTCGTTTTTAAAAGGAAACAACCCAGAAAGTACTTATCAGATTATTGAGAGCGGAAAATGGCTGAATAACGAACCATATGGCGTAATTCACAGGTTGGCATCAAACGGAAAAGTAAAAGGTGTTGCCAAAGCCTGTTTCGATTTTTGTTTTACCCAGATTAACAACATTAAGGTGGATACAAACAACAACAATACCCCCATGCAGAATTTTTTTAAAAAGTACGGTTTTACTTATTGTGGCGTTATTTATGTAAACGATGGCAGCCCAAGAGATGCTTTTCAAATGGTGGTTTAAAAAACTATTTCAAATGTAAATGCACAAAATCCAAAATATTTTTCTTGAAGTTTTCTTCTGAAAATTGTTGTGCGTGCTGATGAATTTCCTGATAATTCCAGTCAAATGTTTCAAAGTCAGTAATTGCCTTGGTTAAAGCTTCTTTTGTTTGTTCGTTAAACAGCATTCCGGTACTGCCATTTTTAACGGTTTCTATAATACCGCCAGCCTTATAAGCAATAACCGGTGTTCCACAGGCCATTGCTTCAATAGGGGCAATTCCAAAATCTTCCAGACCAATATGGATAAAAGCTTTTGCTTTAGAAATTACAGCATTTACCTGTTTACTTTCTAAAAAGCCTGTAAACTCAATATTGGATTTAGCCATTGATTTTAATCGGTGAAACTGATCCCCGTCACCAATAATAACAAGCTTTTTATTTAGCTGATTAAACGTTTCAACAATAAGGTCAAATCTTTTATAAGGAACCAATCTTCCAACGGCTACGTAATAATCATCTTTTTCGCTACACAGGGTGAAATTTTCCAGATTGACCGGCGGATAAATCACCGTGGATTCTCTGTTATAAACTTTTTTAACCCAATTTTGAACAAATTTAGAATTGCTGATAATAACATCGGGGCGTTGCGCCTGTGCATAATCAATTGTTCTTAAAACTTTTAATAACGGATTCACCAAAAATGCCATCTTGCCAAAATACAAGTCGCTTTCGTCCCAGATATATTTAAAATTACGAGCCTGAAAATAACTGATATGCAATTGATTTTCTGATGTTTTTTTTATTCCTTTTGCAACAGCGTGAGATGACGAGATGATTAAAGTGGTATCCTTACTGATTTTTATTTTTGATATAAAATAATGAAATGTAAAAAAGAAATATCTGAAATAGTTCCCTGCGATTTGCAAGAATGTAGTGTGAACAGGCTGTTTTTCTTTAAATATTTTTTGCAAGTCGTTTTCCTTCATCACATTTACCAATGAATAACTTTCATTAAAATCAAATATGTTTTGAAGTGAAGTTAAAACGCGTTCTGCACCGCCGTATTTATCCAACCAGTCAACTACTAATGCTTTTTTCAAGGGTATTAATTTTTAGAATTACAAAAATAGTATTTAATAAAGAAAAGAATACCACGCCTGTTTGCCGGTCAAAAATATTTTCTGTGAGTAGGCTAACGGCTGTGATAATGATGAATGTCTGGTAAAGAACAGACGAATGGGGATAATAATAAAACAAAACGATTAAAAACAGTAACAATCCCACAATTCCGAATTTCAGCATTTGATCTAAATATTGGTTATGCGAATTATACGTTACTTTCGTAAAATCTTCATACGACTCATAAGTAAAATTGCCGTAACAATCGTTTAAACGCTGCTGTACTTTATCTGCTCCCACACCTGTAAAAAAATGATCTGAAATTAAATTAGTCGCACAATACCAAATGCCGTAACGGTAATTAACCTCATGCGGTTGTTGCTCTTTATGTGGCAACACAAACTCTTTTTCCACATTTTTAATATATCGTTCTTTTATGGGAGAAATCCAGATAAATGCGATGGCACACAAGGGCAGAACGACAGATAAGGTCCATTTTATTTTTCTGTTTTTTATAGATTTCCAAAGGATAAACAACAAACCAATCAAATAACACATCAATGCCATACGGGCAGAATAGATATAAACTGAAAACAATATAAACACAATGCCTGTTAGCTTTAAAAGCAACATTTTTCTAACAGAAAACATTTTAAAAGTCAGCCATAAAGCTCCAAATACACTCAACAAACCCAAATAAGGCAAATGAAGCGATGTAGCCCTGAAAAACAATTCTCTAAAAACAGGATGGTAAAAATCGTTTTGTTGCCAGGCATCATTCCAGCCAAAGTTCAATACGTTTATCCAACCAAAAATATTGAGAACGATGACAGAAGCGATAAAAACAGTTCCAATGCTCCTCACCAGTTTTTCAGTAACAATTTCTTTATTGAGAAGGAATCCTAAAGGAAAAACCAAAAAGGGAAGACTCTTAACGATGGATTTGCCTAACTCTTTAAAATCTTCGGTAAATGGCAGATACACCACATACATTAAACAAAAAAAAGACAGAATGACGAATGGATATTTGTGTTTTTTTAGTGTGGAAAACGTTTTGTTATTAACCGCATTGACCATTGCCAAAACCAACCAAATCATCATTAAAATTGAAAAATGATTGAGCTTTAACAAAGGGAACAATCCCAAGGCACAGGTGGTTACATAAAAAATTTTAGTCAAACGCATCTAATTCTGCTTTTAAAACTTCAAGGTAATTATTTCTTTTCAGATAATTTTGTGCTTTCAATGTTTTTTGCATAGCCTGCTGCTGATTTGATAACGCTGATAGCATCTGATTTTTAAAAGAAAGAACCTCATCGGCGTGATAATACATGCCGGTGGTTAAGCCAATTCCTTCTGCACCAACCGTTGTACTAACCAGCGAGAGTCCGTTGACCAAAGCGTTGACCGATTTTACTTTTACACCGCTTCCGTGAAACATGGGGTTGATGAATACTTTTGATTTGGTATAATACTCTTTTAAACACGGTGCATTTACCACAAAAGTAACTTGGGGCAAATTCTGGTATTTTGCTTCGATTTCTTTATTAGCTTCTTTTAATGAACCAATGATGTAAAAATGATAATCTGCCACTTCATTCATCAATAACGGATGGATGTTTTTTAAATACCAGTCTAACCCAAACGTGTTGTTTTGCATAAAAAGCGATCCCATAAAAACCACATTGTTACCTGATTTTTCAAATGGTAAGGTAAACGATCCATTAATGGGAAAAGGCATAAAAACGCTTTTATCTGATCGGTTAACCGAAAGCAAATCATCTTTAGAAATAAACCACAATTTATCGGCCTTATCAAACACCAAAGCTGAAAGTCGTTTAATTTTAGAAGTTTCCATTTTGTAATAAACCTTCTCCCGCAAACTCTTAGAACTTTTACCCAATGCCTTAAAATAATGGCCTTCGATATTATGAACCCGAACAACGATGTTTTTATAGGTAATTGATTTGTTCAATGTAATGGGCCAGCAAAATTCGCTTTCTAAAATAAGCAAATCGTATGGTTGATGAATGTCGATGGTTGACAATCCTTTACGGCTTAGCAGTTGCAACGGAAGTTTGTTAAAAAGCTGCTGCACTTTATTTTCACGGCGAACAAAGAAAAAATGACGGACATATAAAATCATTTCGTCAAGCTGCTCTTGTGTGGGATTCATTTTATCGGTAACCGCCAAATCAATTTCATGCCCTAAAGCGTGCAATCCTTTAATCCGTTCCCAAACATCGATTGCTCCGCCAAAAATAGACGGATAGGGAAGGAAACCGCTAACTACTAATATCTTCATTTTTGTTTAATCGGTATTTGACCTCAAACACATTGGTCAAGGCTAAGAATATCCAGACATCGTATTTCACGTGATAGGTAATATAAACAATACCCGCCATTATAGAAAACGCCAATGGTATTCTTAAAAAATAAAAATCCAGATCTTTTATCTTGCTGAGATTAAAATAGCGTTTTATAAAAAACCGGTAGAAAAAAATCAGAAAGAAAATTCCTCCGTAAATTAATTCATCAAAGAAAGCACTTTTTGTTGACAATGCCTTGGTTGTTGACAGATACCCCCTAATTTCCTGCAGATTAAACTGATCTACCAAACCTGATTCCAGAATATATTCGATAGCTTGAGGATAATAAGTTACAAAACCGCTCCAGCCTAATCCTATCGGGCACAGCACAAAAATCATCAACGAGGTAATGATCGATGAAAAACGTGTGCCAAAGGTAATGCTTGTTGTGATTTGCTCTATGATGATTTCTCTTAGCGCAAATCCAACAAATCCCCCGGCTACAACAACAGAAGCTGCCACAATAATAAATGCATTACGCAAATATTTATTTTGCTTGAAATAAGACAGTGTAAGCGGCAAAACAGAAACCAGAACCAACAACAAAAAGCCTTTAGACTCACTAACCAAAGAATACGATAAAAATAGATAACCACTTTGCAGGTAAACCATCCATCGCCAAAAACCTTTTATTTTGAGATAATGTACCAAAAAGACAGGGAGAAACATAAAGATGACCAAAATAGTTCCTGTCCAGCTTTCTTCAGGAGTCAGCAGGCGTACACGCCAATATTTCCCCGGTTCAGTATGCAGAAAAGAAAGAAAAAATTTAGGGGTTTTTAAATAATATATTTCCAGCGTAATAAAAAACGTTAGGAATAGCTGTACTAAATATACGGCCGAAAATAGATTTTTTAAAGAATGAAAATTATTGCTGAGATAACTATAAAAAAACTGGTAGGCAATGAATGCCACTATGGGATACACACTCATTTTAAGCGTTTTTCTAACAATATGCTCATCTAAAATCTCAAAGGTTTCATAATGAATATAAGTAACTGCCAAAAAAATCAACGAGATAAGAAAACAATACACTATATACTTCATGAAATGTACGGCATAACCGCTTAGCTTAACCGTGCGGTTAGATAAGATATAGAGCAACATCAACGGGCTCAGAAGAACCATTGGCGATTTGCCGATTTCTCCTATTAGATTAAACAAAGGAAAATCCTGATAGATAGCGGCAAACAAAACTATGAGATATATAAAAACCTGTTTATTTAACGTCATTGAACGTAATTTTAATCCATTCCAGAGCCAATTTAAATTTCCCTTTCCTGATTCTATTGGCTATTAGTAACAAACTTGAAAAATAAAACTTAAAATCTAAAGAATAGTATTTTTTGATAAATTTCTTCCGGCTTTTAAAAAGCTGCATTTCCGAAAAAAAACTTTTTTCATTCTTGTAAGACGAACCAATAGATTTTCCTTCTTTGTGATATACGATACTTGTTTCGCACCAATCGGGAACAAATTTTTCATCAATTCCTCTTTCACACCAGTCCAGTTCTTCGTAATAAAGAAAAAAATCTTCGGACAGAAAACCTACATGATCTATAAAATCTCTTGAAACAAACATGGAAGCTCCCAACGGATAATCAATTTTTTTTAAATGTTCTTTCGGAGTATCTTTTAGCAAACCTTCTCCAATATGTGTGCAGATATACAGATTTTTATTAAAAAATCCACCGACTGCCTGAATTTTATCAGGGCAGTGATAATAAAGCAATTTACTTCCTAAAATGGTTTCGGGATGTTTTGAATGATATTTTACCAACTCTGTCAAACTATCCGGGCGAACAACGGTATCGTTATTTAAAAGCCAGAAATACCCGGCGTCTTTTTGACCCATTGCAAATTTCAGCCCCAGATTGTTTCCGTGAGCAAAGCCCTTGTTTTCCAATGCTTTTATAAAAACAACTTTCTGTTGCTGATAATTTCTGTCATTCCCTTGGTTGAAACTGATATAATTCAAAGATTGCGAACGGGCAAAATCTAACAACCTATTCCATTCTTCCTCGCTTTGTGAATTATCCACAACAACAATTCTATAGTTATCTGACGATAAGGTCAATAGAGATTGAATACACTCCGCTGTATCACTGATTCCGTGATGATTTAAAAGAATTATGTAAGTGTTACTAATCATTTTGCCAAGAATTTATTTCCTTTAAACCAAAGGCTCAATGTGATATAAGTTTCCACAGCATACAGCATGATGCATATTCCTGCCAAACCAAAATTTTTCGTCAATATAATGCCTAATCCTAACGTAATAATTACCCCAACTACAGATGTTTTTAAAATATCTGTATTGCGTCTTTCAAAAAGCAACACCTGATAATAAGGAATATTCAAGGCAATAACAACCGGCAGAAAAAGCAGATAACTACTAAATACCAATCCCTTTTTAACATCTTCAGAAAAATCAAAATAGCCTGTGGCGTAAGGTAATGCCAAAATAATCACGATCGCTGAAACAACCAGCAAAGCAGCATTTCCCCACATCATTCTCAAAACATAGTTTCGGGCATTTTTTGCATTTTCTTTCATCATATAACAAAACTGCGGATAGGTTGCATTGAAAAAGACTCCCAGGTAACTTCTAAAAACGGTTAAAAACAAATCAATAACTTTAAAAATTCCCGAAGCGGTATTCCCTAAAAAAGCATCAATAATAAAAATCGGCGCCTGCGTATAGGAATTAATCGCGAAATTTGAAATCACAATAGATTTATTCTGTTTAATAAAAACCGAAACTTTTTTCAACGATACCCTATTTTTCGGAATCTGATAATAATACCATGCATAAAAAACACTGTTGCTCATTCCTAAAATTCCTACTACATAGATATAATCTTCGGTTCTTTTAACCAAAAGATAAACCACCAGAACATAAACAGCTTTTGAAAGGATAATAATCTTATTAATTTGTCTGAATTGCTCCCGTGCCTGATAAATCCACAAAGGGTTGTAATACCATGCAATCATCCAGCTGAGTCCCCAATAAAATGTTTTATCTACTTTAAAGATCACAAACACCGTGATTAAAAGTAACGATATCAACAAACTGGAAACTAAACGGAACTTATAATTAAGTCCAATATAATTTTTTACAAAAGTGCGATTATTTCTGAACGTACTCAACTCTTTAACTCCAATCAAATTGGCTCCAAACTCTACCAGAAGCCCTATTAAAATATACAACGATGTGACCAAACCTATGATTCCCCATTTGTCGATACCGCACACCGGAATTACATAAAGTGCAACTAAAAAAGGTGCCAGTAAATTCACTATTTGACCAGCGCCATAAGTAAGTATATTTTTTATTGAAGTATTATGACTCAAAAACTATTTCTTTAAACTTCTTACCTTGAAATTAAAATAAGCCCATGCTATATATATCAAAAGCAAGATAAACGGAATGGTAATATAGTAAGGAAGAAACGGATTTACATTGATATTCATCATCTTAGTGGCAAGATAAATTACTTTATCCTGTTCAATCATTTGAACATCAACAGCATTTAGCTGTTTCATTAAGCCTTCTTTTGCAGTCAGCACGTCTGCTAACTCGGGGTAAGCATTCATTGTTATATCATTAACGCTGTTTGAACTGCCCAAACGCTGAAACAAACCGTTAATATGTTCAATAGATTTTGCGATTTCTTCCCGTTTTGCAATCGTATTTCTTTTCTCTATTTCTTTACGTTTGTTAAAATATTCATCAGAATTTAATTCTTCCATGATTTTATTTACCGTCATTTCGGTATCCCCCAACCCATCGGTATAAACCGTAAGGATATGGTATTTGTAGTTCTTGGAAGCCAGCTTACTTTTAGAATATTTTTCAAGGTCAATGGCACGTTCACTCAATGTTTTAAAAGCTTCAAAATGAAGAGGATCTGTCAAAATATAGTTATAAACATCATATACCGGCTCAATTTTTATTTTATAGACCTCATTTCCTGCATTGGAAGCAATTAAGTCTTTATTGAGTTTTAAACGGTCATAATCTTCAACTTTTTGATACAGATAATCAACACTGCTAAAATTGGGAACAACCAACAGCTCGTGACGCAACCTGCCTGCCTTGGTGGAATCAATATAAAACCCGAGTCCTGCTCCAACAATAATTAAAGCCAAAACCACATACCATCTCCTTCTTAAAAACCGTAACAACCGGTACACATTAAAAATGAAATTGTCATAGAAACTACTCATTCTGTTTGATAAATGTTTTAAATCAACTTCCTGTTCATCGGAAGATGTATTATGGGGGTATTCCTGATTCATATATTAAATATTTGTTCCAATATTTTTATGGTTATTAAATACGTTGGTTTTACGCCAGTTGTTCCTAAACCGCCCGATGCTAAGGTACTTCCTGTTTCTAAGGGGTTATCCGATGCGTAATAAGCATACCTGACTTTTACGTTTGGGTTGATGCTTTTTCTGATTTTTGATGCCGATTGTATGGCTTTTTGATAATGAGCGCCTTCCATTTCCAATCCAATGACACGCCAGGTTGAATCGTGAAAAAATTTCAACAGATCTTTGTTCTGTAATGATGTTCCTAAAACGGTAATCATTGTTCCACCATAAACCGGTATATCATATCCCTGAAATTGCTCAATCGTCAATTCGTTTTCAAAAGGATAATTATCTCCCGTTCCTTCATTGATATGTGCTGTTGGGATCATAATATCGCCTTTTCTGCCCACTAAAATCCCGGCTTTTCCCATTACCGAAACCGATTCCACATTTAAATGTACATCTTTATGAAAAGGTTTCAACAATTCGTCTATGGTTTCATAAGCCTGTTCGCCAAAAGCGTAATCCATTACAACAATCACCGGTTTTTCAGCATCTTTTTCCGGCAAAACATAGTTGTTAAATGCTGTATTCTCAAATTTAATTTTGGCGGTGTCAAAAATTTGAACGTCTATATTTGTGCCCGATGTATCGGGTAAAAAAAGCATACCTTCGTTTGTGGCGCGTTCAGCAATCAAAGCACGCAAATTACTGTTTTCGGTTTTGCTTAACTCTTCAAAAATCTCTGTCCCTTTTTTGTTTTTTAATTTTTGCTTTAATACATTTTCGGCAAAAATCGAATTCATTACACTGTGCATATTTGCACTGATGATGTGCAACGGACGGTTCAATAACTGCAAACGCTGTAATTCGGTTTTTATTTTGTTTGCCCAGATTTCGCCGTAAATGTGATGCCCCAACCGTTCACGCAAAATCGGACTAAAAGTAATGGTTCTTTTGTTGTTTTCCAAAACTTCTTCTAATGCAATTTTTCCCAACCAGTACACAACACTTAAAAAGCGATCCGGATTCTCTTCTGTAGCAAATGTATCATAAATAGAATCAATTTCAGCAAAAGTTCTGCCCAGAATAATTGATGTATGAGAAATGGCAATTTCACGCTCGGTTAATGTCAATGATTCCGGTTTTAAAACGGCTTCCTGTAATTTCAGCCAATCGCGCGACAAATTATCATCGTCGTCAATCAATATACGGTCTTTTATTTTGTGCGATTCGATAAACATAAAGGTCAAATGCGTTAAAACATCATATATATCTGATCGTCCACGGGTAATTTCAATGTTCATCTGCTCGTCGTCAATCCGGTAACAATTCCGGCGACGCTTTGGCGGAACAATAGGTTCAAAGTGCGATTGTGAATAGCCTTCGTCTGAAGTAAGATTAATGTACCGGCATTCTTCAATACCAATGGGCAAACGCTCAATGACATAAAGTAATCCGTTAAGTTCTACTTTTTCATCGGCAACAGAACCGTATATTTCCGGACGTAATTGCAGCAATGCTTCGCGCAACGTTTCACCCGAAACGCCCATGGGCTTGTAAAAGCCACGGTTAAACAAATGGCGCATGGTTATGTACATTCGCTCAACAGCAGCCGATGATTCTTGTGCACGTGTTCTTGTTATGTATTTTATATTGGTCATTATTTTTTGGTTTAAATTAATTCGATAAAATCAATCCAATGGCGGGATCAACGATTTCTCTGGGTGCGTTGGGATTTCTTGGTTGAAACTGATCGTTTGGAAACCATTCTCCGTACATATATCTGAACGATGATGTTTTTTCTACCTTATTGTTCATCACATCGGGCTGATAACGGTAATCTTCAAAGAGATTTTCATTTTTCACAAAATTTGCCGGTCTAAACTGATTGTTTTCGGTCATTAGCCATTCAACTGCTACAAAAATTCCGTCTTTGGGCAATTTTACGTTATGTTGCAAAACCCTGATTACATTTTTTTTATTGCCTCTTTTTACATGTTCTATGATTGGTTCTACCAGCAAATCATCACTGGGACAACCATATTCATTCATTCGCATCAGCCTTATTTTTATTGTGGCATCGGCAACGGCGCTTTTGGTATAAACAATTACCCGATCTACATATTGCACCTCTTTAATTTCATCGGTATTCGCAAAAAAGCGGCCATACATATAAGGCACATTTCCCGGTTGAAAATACATGTTTTCGTAATGAGCATCGCCTATGGTATGTTGCAAAAACTTTTCGGGCAGAACCACTAATTCTGGTTGTGGAATTTCATACGCTTCCAGAACGATATTTTCTGTTTTTTCTGCCACTTCCTTTAAAATTTTGTATCCCGAAGCGTTAAAAACCAAGGTGTCTTTTGCTAAAGCCGTTTGAATACAAAACATACCCAACGAATCGGTAGTGGCACCATCGCTTCCGTCTTGTACCCAAATGTTTGTTAACCGAATGGGGCTGTTTTCACGGTTTACTACTTTTCCACTGATTTGTGCCGAAACGCTAACACTTGTCAATAGTAAAAAAAAGAGTAATTTTTTCATAATCATAGCAGTTTGTTTTTCTTTTTAAACGTTCATAGTGCAGCAATTTTATGTTTTTATTTTAAATTCTGATGAATGAAATCGGCAATTTTGCGGTCGTTAGCCAAACGCGGCAATTTGTTCTGTCCGCCTAATTTTCCTTGCGATTTCATATATTCATTAAAACCACCTGTCGGAACTTTGGTAATTACTAAAGTACGTAAAACCGAACCAACAATCAAATCGTCGTAATAAACATTTTGTTTTCTTAACGCGTTGTCAATTTTTAAAGCAAAAGTATCCATGTCTGCTGGTTCTTTTTCAAATTCAATCAACCATTCGTGATAGGGCAACCCACCATTTGGGCTGATTTGCGGAGCAACGGTAAATTCTGTTACCATGGCATCGGTTTCGCTTAATGCCTGTTGCATTGCCTGTTCTACTTCTTTACCAATAACGTGTTCACCAAAAGCCGAAATATAATGCTTAATACGCCCCGTAACCATAATTCTGTAAGGTTTTAATGAGGTAAACATCACAGTATCGCCAATGTTATATGCCCACAAACCGGCATTCGTACTAATAATCAATACATAATTAACGTTTAATGCCACCTCGCCTATTGTGTAACGTTTGGGATTTTCGGTATAAAACTCATCGGCTTTAATAAATTCATAGAAAATTCCGGCGTTTAAAAGCAGCAGCATTCCCTTTTCTTTTTGCGAATCCTGGTAAGCAAAAAAACCTTCAGAAGCAGGATATAGCTCGATACTATCAACTTTTCGACCGATTAATTGTTCAAATTTTTTACGATAAGGCTCATAATTCACTCCGCCATAAATAAACAGATTGAAGTTTTTAAACAAGTTACCCACACTTTGCCCCGATACTTGAATCAGTTTTTCAAAATACATCTGAACCCACGATGGGATACCGGAGATAACCGTCATGTTTTCATTTTTGGTTTCCTGAACAATCGCATTTACTTTGGTTTCCCAGTCATCTATACAATTGGTTTCCCAATCTGGCAACCGGTTTTTTTGTAAATATTTGGGAACATAATGCGCGGCGATACCTGATAAACGTCCGGTTTTGATCCCGTTTTTTTCATCCATTTCCGGACTTCCCTGTAAGAAAATCATCTTTCCATCAACAAAATCAGCATTGCCAGTTTCCTGAATGTAAAAAAGAATGGCATTCCGCGCTCCTTCTACGTGATACGGCATTGATTCTTTTGAAATGGGAATGTACTTTGCGCCCGAAGTTGTACCCGAAGTTTTGGCAAAATACAACGGTTTGCCTTTCCACAAAATATCCTTTTCGCCGGCAACCATCCGATCCACATAAGTTTTTAATCCTTCATAATCACGAACGGGTACGTATTTTACAAAATCGGCATGTGATTTTATAGCTGTAAATAAATGGTCTTTACCAAATTGGGTAAGTTTTGCCTGCTGTATTAAAGAATGAAATAAATTTTGCTGGGTTTCAACAGGTTTAATCATCCATTTTTGTTGCTGCATGACAACAATATTGGCAAAAATTTTTGCAAAAAAAGATTTTACAGACATACGTTAGTTTTTATTACAAAAATCGGACATCTGAATTTAAAAAAAAATTTAACAGTACAAAACTTTAATCATTTTAATATTAACATCTTCTATTGTTAAAAATAACAAAATAAAAAAATAAGTTAGGCGTAAAATGTTATATCTTTGCTGATTATAAATTTGTTTCTAATTAAAAAATATAATACAATGGGTAAGTTAGGTGCAACCGAAATAATTTTAATTGTAGCTGTGATACTTTTATTATTTGGAGGGAAAAAAATACCGGAATTAATGAAAGGATTAGGTTCTGGAATTAAAGAATTTAAAGATGCTTCTAAAGACAATAGCGGAGCAACTTCAAATCCTAATAAAAACAATACAGATTCTAAATCTGAATAACTGAAAGATGCCAATGGCATCTTTTTTTAGGCATACCGCAATTTGAATAGGTATAAAAAAATACCCGCTCGAATAAATCGAGCGGGCATCCCTTATAAAACATAATAAAAACACTACTTTCTTTTACTTATAATTGCTTTTTAAGCAATTTCCTTTCTCATAACAATTTTTTTTGAATAATTTTTTTGTTTATAAGGTTATTTCCTTTTTCATATAAAATACAACAAATGAAATACCATAAAATTAATTACTGCGAAAAAAAATGATACTACACATTAAACAATTGATTATCAGTGTCTTTATTTTAGAAATAAAATTAACAAAACGAAATAAAACTACCAAATAAAATGTGAAAACATACCCGATATGTGTATTATTTCCTCTTTTAAACTGTGTATAAGGTCAATTTATTATAAAATCATCGATAATTGTAAACGTTTTTTTGCTAAATCAACTTCTAAAACTTTTACTTCTACGTGCTGATGCAGTTTTACCACTTCGTTCACATCTGATACAAAGCCTTCTTTTAGTTGTGAAATGTGAACCAAACCGCTTTCTTTGATACCAATATCTACAAAACAACCAAAATTGGTAATGTTATTGACAATTCCGTTGTAAACCCTCCCAATTTCTACATCGTTAATTGTTTTTAAAGAAGAATCAAACTCTAAAACTTTAGCATTTCTTCGGGGATCCAATCCCGGTTTTTCCAGTTCTTTTAACACATCAGTAATATAATGCTGACCAAATGTTTCAGAAATATAGTTCAATGGATCAATTTTATCAATCAAGGTTTTGTTACCAATTAAAGCTTCAGTGGTTATTTTTAAATCTTTCGCCATTTTTTCTACTAACGAATAGGCTTCAGGATGTACTGCCGAATTATCCAAAATTAAATCTCCGTTAACAATCCGTACGAAAGCTACCGCTTGCTGATACGCTCGCTCGCCTAAACGAGGTACTTTTTTTAATTCTCTACGATTTGTAAAAGCTCCGTTTTCGGCTCGATAATTAACGATATTCTCCGCTAATTTTTCTCCGATCCCCGATACGTAACTCAACAGCGATTTACTTGCCGTGTTCAGATTAATTCCCACTTTATTTACAGAACGTATCACCACGTTGTCTAATTCTTGTTTTAACAGACCTTGATCCACATCGTGTTGATATTGCCCGACCCCAATAGATTTCGGATCAATTTTAACCAGTTCCGCCAACGGATCCTGCAACCTGCGTCCAATGGAAACAGATCCACGAACGGTTACATCGTAATTAGGAAATTCGTCACGGGCAATTTTTGAAGCGGAATAAACCGATGCACCGGCTTCGTTCACGATAAAAACCTGAACAGGCTTGTCAAAAGCAACCTTTTTAATGAAAAATTCTGTCTCGCGAGAAGCCGTTCCGTTCCCTATAGCAATAGCATCAATTTTATAGGAATTAACCATAGAACGTACTTTTTTGGTCGCCATTCCGATTTCTTTTTGTGGAGCGTGTGGAAAAATGGTTTCGTTGTATAGTAAATTTCCGTTTTCGTCGATGCAAACCACTTTACAGCCTGTTCTATAGCCCGGATCTATTGCCAAAACACGTTTTTCTCCTAACGGAGCCGCCAATAATAATTGCGACAAATTTTCAGAAAAAACACCAATCGACTGTAAATCGGCTTTGAGTTTGTATTCCTGTAAAACTTCGTTTGAAAGTGTTGGCTCTAACAATCGTTTGTAACCATCGGCAATTGCCTGTTTAATTTGATGAGTTGTTTCTTCGTGTTGCGGATTTTTAATGATGGTTTCCTCAATAAACTTCAAGGCGGTTTCTTTGTCAATAGCAATAGTCAACCGCACAAAACCTTCATTTGCAGCACGCAACATTGCCAATAATCGGTGCGAGGCGGCTTTAAAAAGAGGTTCGTTCCAATCGAAATATTGTTCGAATTTCTGTGCAGCTTCCTCATCTTTTTTGGTTTTGATGACTTTCGTAGAAATTTCAGCTTCCCGTTGGAATTTTCTGCGGAGTGTTTTACGAACATAGATATTTTCATTCACCCACTCAGCAATAATATCCCGTGCGCCCTGTAAAGCTTCTTCTGACGAATCAATCTTACTGTTTAAAAACTTTTCGGCTGCAAACGCTAGATCATCCGTTTTTTGAGACATAATGATTTTCGCCAACGGTTCCAAGCCAGCGTCACGTGCAGTATCTGCCTTGGTTTTTCGTTTCTTTTTATACGGAAGATACAAATCTTCGATCTCTGTTAAATCAAACGACTGCGAAATTTTGTCCTTTAAAAAATCGGTCAATTGCCCTTGTTCTTCAATCGAAATTAAGATTGCTTCTTTCCGTTTTATAATGGTATCATACTGAACAGCTGCTTTTTGGATATTTTCGATTTGTACTTCGTCTAAGTTTCCGGTAACATCTTTGCGGTAGCGGGCAATAAACGGAATGGTACAATCTTGAGCTAATAATTGCAATGTGTTTTCGATAGACCGTTCAGGAGCAGCTACCTGGTTTTTTATGTATTGAATTTGGTTCATTGTAATTGAATTGAATCGCTAAAATACTACCTTTACAGCAATTATTGCGATATGAAATTTGTATTCCTTTATTTAGTCATCGTCAATTACATTGCTTTTAGCTTGTTTCATTTGGATAAAGAACGGGCAATTAAAGGTAAACGACGCATTTCTGAGAAAAATCTGCTTTCGGTAGTTGCTTTCGGCGGAACTCTGGGTGCATGGATTGGCATGAACAGATACCGGCACAAAACCAAAAAAATATCTTTTAAATTGTGGTTTTACGGTATTTTAGCTTTACAGTTATTGTTCTTCTTTGCTTTTTATAAACGAAAGTTTTTTATTTGATAAACCGAATAACCGTTGGATAAAAATTCTTTATTGTTCCTTTAGAAATACGGATTGCATTAATGATCGGAAAAAAGAAAATAAATGTTCCTAAAATTGCAACAGTAAGTAGAAATATTTCAAAACTTAAAATCATTTTAAAATGAGTGATTTTCCCAAAAGCTGCAAAAAATATCAATAGAAACGTTATTATTGAATACAATATCTGAAAATTAAGGATATTTTTTCCTTGTTCGTTTACGTTTTCAATTCTGTTTTTGTTTGAAAGCCAAAGAATCAAAGGCAAAATAATATTTCCCAAAGGCAATACATAACCCAGCATTACCGAAAGATGCAGCCAAATTAAAAACGTATGATCTTCGGTTTTTTCAAAATTTACAATTTCATCGGGAGTTACGCCCAACGCATCACAAATTAGTTTTAAAGTAGCACCGCGCGGTGTGGTTTCATTATTTTCAATTCGTTGAATGGTGCGGACATTTACTTTTGCCAATTCTGCTAATTGTTCTTGAGAAAAGGCTTTTTGTTTTCTTAATTGTGTAATTTTTGTTCCTATTGTTTCCATATAAATTTACTATTAGATTTTTATGCTACAAAACTACTTTTGAAGGTATAAAAATCTTACGGCAGCCCTATGACATTTTCCCGACATTTATGTCAAAACTCATAAAATCAAGGGGTTTTTAAATAAAAGACGCTAAAAAATTTTAGCGTCTTTGTATTCTATATTGTATTTTTCGATTAACTACACGCAATTTTATTCACTCGGTTAGCGTGTCTTCCGCCTTCAAATTCTGTAGAAAGAAAAGCATTTACCATTTCTAAAACCTGAGGAATAGCCGTAAAACGTGCCGGGATAGAGATTACATTGGCATCGTTATGTTGGCGTGCCAAAACAGCAATTTCTTTTGTCCAGCATAATGCACAACGTACGCCTTGATGTTTGTTTGCACTCATGGCAATTCCGTTGCCTGAACCACAGATAACAATTCCAAAATCAACTTTTTTATCCTCTACATCTTGTGCTACTTTGTGACCAAAATCAGGGTAATCTACAGAATCAAACGTGTCCGTTCCGTAATTTACTACTTCAAATCCTTTGTTCTGCAGCATTTCTACTATTGCTTTTTTGTATTCCGGACCGGCATGGTCGTTTCCTATCGCTATCTTCATATCTTGTGAGTGTTGTTTGTGCAAAGATAATTTATTTGAATTATTGAATGATTAAAAAAACTGCGCCTTTTTAAAATAAAACCTTGAAAAAAACACAATATCCATAAAAATAAACTTCTTTAAAATCAATAAAAAACATTTAAGACAAATTTTACATTTGTACCTTGAATATTTTTGTACCTTTAATAGGTATTAAGCATTGTGCTTATGATAATTTATATATGACAAAGAAAATAAGAAAATTCAATAAAAAACCGGGAAAAGATTTTTCAGGTAAAATTTTAAAATTACTATCGCAAAACAGCTCCAAAGTTTTTAACTACAAACAAATAGCTGCTGCTTTTGAAGTTACCGATACCAAAGGCAGAAACGAAATTATTAAAGAATTAAAATATTTGGTTTCCAAACAAAAAATAGAAGAGACTGATCGCGGAAAATTCCGCATTGTAGAACAATCGAGTTATTTTGAAGGAATAATTGACATGACTTCGCGTAAAGCAGCCTATTTTGTAAGCAGCGAGTTTGAAGAAGATCCTTTCATTCCCACCAACAATTTAAACAAAGCCCTGCATGGCGATAAAGTTAAGGTTTACGTATATAACAAACGTAAAGGCAAAAAGCCCGAAGCAGAGGTTATAGAGATTTTAGAACGCAAACGTGACGAATTTGTGGGTGTGATTCAAATGCACGGCACCTTTGCTTTTGTGGTTTCTGCAAATCCTAAAATGTATGTGGATTTATTTATTCCCAAAGAAAAATTTGGCGATGCTGAAAACGGCGATGTTGTTTTGGTAAAAATGACCGATTGGCCTGAAAAAGCCAACAATCCGTATGCAAAAGTAATTAAGGTTTTAGGAAAACCGGGCGAACACAGTACCGAAATGCATGCTATTTTGGCTGAATATGGTTTACCAACCGAATTTCCTATCGAAGTGGAAACTTTTGCTCAGAAATTAGACACATCGATCACCGAAGAAGAAATTGCGAAACGCCGTGATATGCGCGATGTGCTTACTTTTACGATTGACCCGCGCGATGCCAAAGATTTTGACGATGCATTGTCGTTTCAGGTTCTAGAAAACGGAAATTACGAAATTGGAATTCACATTGCCGATGTTTCGCATTATGTACAAGAAGGTACTATTTTAGATGAAGAAGCTTACAACCGTGCCACATCTATCTATCTGGTAGACCGCGTAGTACCAATGCTTCCCGAAGTATTATCAAACTTTGCCTGTTCATTACGCCCTAACGAAGAAAAATATACATTTTCTGCCGTTTTTGAACTGAATAAAAAAGCCGAAATAGTAAACTCGTGGTTTGGCAGAACCGTAACCTATTCCGACAAACGATTTGCTTACGAAGAAGCTCAGGTTATCATTGAAACCAAAGGAAATAAAATTCCTGCCGAAATATCGTTAACCAACGAAGATCAAACGATAGAAAAACCTATTGTTGATGCTATTTTAACAATGGACGATCTGGCTAAAAAGCTGCGTGCCAAACGTATGGCAAATGGTGCGATTTCTTTTGATAAGGTAGAAGTAAAGTTTCATTTAGACGAAAACGACGAACCAACCGGTGTGTATTTTAAAGTATCAAAAGATGCCAATCATTTAATTGAAGAATTTATGTTGTTGGCAAACCGCAAAGTTTCTGAATTTATCGGTAAACAAAAGAAGACCTTTATTTACCGTATTCACGACGAACCCGATCAGGATAAATTGTTCAATCTACAAGCAGTGGTTTCTAAATTTGGTTACGGATTAAATTTCAAATCCAAAGACACCATTTCTAAATCTTTAAACCAGCTGTTAACCGATGTACAAGGCAAAAAAGAACAGAATATGGTGGATACGTTAGCTATTCGCAGTATGAGCAAAGCCGTGTATTCAACAGATAATATTGGTCATTACGGCTTAGCGTTTGATTATTACTCGCATTTTACGTCGCCTATCCGCCGATACCCTGATGTTATGGCACACAGATTGCTACAAAATTATTTAGACGGAGCAAAATCGGCAGACGAAGAAGTGTACGAAGAAAAATCTATTCATTGCTCGCAAATGGAAAACCTTGCTGCCAATGCAGAACGCGACAGCATAAAATACATGCAGGTTAAGTTTATGCAGGATCATAAAGACGAGGAGTTTTTAGGGGTAATTTCCGGAGTTACCGAATGGGGAATTTATGTTGAAATTGTAGAAAATAAATGTGAAGGAATGGTTCGCATCCGTGAGATTAAAGACGATTATTACACATTTGACGACCAACAATACGCTTTGGTAGGCGAAGTTACTAAAAACCTGCTGCAACTGGGCGATGAAGTAATCGTAAAAGTTAAAAATGCCGATTTGGTCAAAAAACAATTAGATTTTACGTTGATAAAAAAAGTAAGTGAAGAATGAAAAAACAATTTTTAATTGCAGCTGTATTTTTAGGATTTCAAACTTTTGTAAACGCGCAGGTTGAAAAAAATGTGGGCGATTTTACCTCGTTAAAAACCAGCAACCGTATAAAAATTGAATTAATCCCATCAGATCTAAACAAAGTGGTGGTCAAAGAAAGTCAGGAAGATGCAGTAAATATCGTCAACAAAAACGGGCGTTTGGTATTAAAAAACACGCTAAAAGAGCTTGTTTCCGAAAGTGAATACTCCGTTACGGTTCAGGTTTATTTCAATCATTTAAAACAGATTGATGCACAAGGTGGTTCGTATATTTTTAGTGAGACCGTTTTAGAGCAAACTGCTATTGAACTAAACGCAAATCTGGGTTCTACTATAAACTTAGAGTTAAAAACCGAAACGTTGAAAGCCAATACCAACACAGGTGCAAAACTAAATTTAAAAGGTTCGGTTAGTGAGTCTGTTAAACTTTCAGCATCATCAGGCGGACAAATTACTGCTAACGAATTAAAGACCCCTCGCAACACCGTAAAAGTAAATTCGGGCAGTATAGCCAAAGTAACCGCTACCGATTATTTAGACGCACAAGTTCTTGCCGGTGGAAAAATTACTATTTACGGAACGCCAAAAGATATTAAAGAAAAAGTGACAATTGGCGGAAGCATAGAATATGTTAAGTAATTTATTTGTAAATTTGTAAACACACCAACAGGATGCCAATGTAAAATTGGCATTTTTTTTACAAATGGATTTATTTTTAACAGGAATATTGCTCGGTTTTTTTCTCAGTTTCATGATTGGACCTGTGTTCTTTATTTTGATTGAAACCAGTATCACCAAAGGATTTAAAGCCGCTTTAACATTTGATGTAGGAGTAATTTTAGCAGACATCTGTTTTATTTTAATTGCTTATTTCAGTAGCTTTCAATTAATCAATCGTATTAAAGACGACCCGGCACTGTTCCTTTTTGGTGGAATGATCATGATTACATACGGTATTATATCATTTATCAGGTTGCAAAAATTACATAAAGCCGAAATCCACGTTGAAGCTACTTCTTATAAAAACAACTATTTCTCTTTATTTGCCAAAGGATTTTTATTGAATTTCATCAACGTAGGCGTTTTAGGGTTTTGGTTAACTATTATCATTACCATTGGTCCGCAATTAGAAATGAACCACGGCAAAATGATTAATTTCTTTGCTTACGTTATTTTAGCTTATTTGGCTACCGATATTCTTAAAATACTTTTAGCCAAACAATTACAAAGCAAACTTACACCCAAAAACATTTTAAAAGTAAAGAAAATCAGCTGTATTTTATTGATAATCTTTGGTACAGTCATCATGTCTAAATCGTTTATAAAAAACGAACCAAATTTTATTAAGAATAATATTCATCTGCCAGGTAATTAATAGTCTTTAGAAAAATGCCTTTTACATTCTCACATCCTGCCATCATTCTACCTTTAAACTTTTTCTTCAGAAAACGGTTGTCTCTGACAGGATTAATAATTGGAAGTATGGCACCCGATTTTGAATATTTTCTGAGAATGAAAATAAAAAGTAATTATAGTCATACATTAGATGGAATATTGTGGTTTAATTTACCTTTAAGTATCATTTTGACTTTCATTTTTCATAATATTGTTCGCCAAAAATTATCCGATAACCTGCCAACAGTTTTAAAAAGTCGTTTTTCTCAATTTGGGGATTTTGATTGGAATCGATATTTTGTAAAAAATTGGTTTATAGTGGTGATTTCTATTCTTATTGGTTGTATTTCACATATTTTTTGGGATAGTTTTACTCATGATAGTGGGTATTTCGTTGAGGTACTTCCATTCTTATCAAAATCTATTATTTTTTTAAATAAAGAAGTCTCCGTATTAAAAATACTACAACATTCATCAAGTATTATTGGTATGATATTTATAGTTTATAGTATTTATAAAATTCCAACAATTCAGATCAAAACAGAGTATAGAAATTTAAAGTATTGGATAACTATAGCAGTGATAACTGTTTTAATTGTTTTTATAAGAATATCGTATGGTTTGGATATTAAACAATTTGGAAACGTTATAGTAACAACTATTTCCGCAGTCTTAATATCATTTGTTTTAACATCTTTTACGGTTAAAAAACATAAAACAAACACCTAAAGTTATCTAAGGTAATTATAGATATACTTTATTTTACATGAAATTTATTCCACTTTACAACCTTTTTTACTTTTTATGCGTCTATAGTAATATAAATCAATTAATATGAAAAAACATTTTGTAAACGTATGCCTTTTCAGTGTGCTGGCATTGGGAACAGTGGCTTGTAATTCAGACGATAATGCACCAGCAGAACAAGTAAATCCTTATGAAAAATTTAAAGGAACCTGGACCGGATCTTTTTCCGGGAACACTCAGGGTGGTAACTGGACAGCTATTTTTGATGCGAACGGAAAAGCAATGGGTACACTTACTACCGGAAATTTCACTTTCGATTTAGAAGGTCAGGTTTCAGAAAATGGGGAAATTACCGCAAAATATAAAAATGATACTACCGAAGTAGGCACAATGACCGGTACAATGACTGAAACCACTGCATCGGGTACCTGGAAAAGCCCACTATTAAATATTGAAGGTACTTGGGAAGGTTCTAAAAACTAAAACCAAAGGTATCTTACAACGGAACGAAGATTGGGTAATTTATATGATATATAACATGGCTACTTTTCATTTTCAGTAACCGTGTTATTTTCTTTTAAATTTTTAATTAAAATCCCTTTCAAAAATCACTAATTACTGCTTTGATAGGAACCACCAAAAACTGTTTTTTGTATTCATTATCTTTTGCAGCAACATTCCAACGGGTTGATGCAATTACGCGGACTGCTTCTTTATAAAAACTGTTTTCTGCCGAAATTTCTTTGGGAGAAAATTCAAACGCCTTCCCGTCTTCGCTTACCGCAAATACCACATAAAACACAAAATACGGCTGTTTTCTTGCCACTATGGGTATGTCTTCTTTTTTTACGTTGTTGTAATTGAAATTATTGTTTACATAGTAATATAAATCTTCGGTATTTCCACCGGCATAATTCGCGTCTTTTACTACGGGAATATGTTCAACATCAAGGGAATCAACTTGTGAAAAACAAGAAGAGCTACCACATACTAAAAAGAATAAAACACTTAAAATTCTCATAATTGCTGTAATTTTTGAAGGTTTTCTAATGCTTTACTTATTGATCTTATCTGATCAAATGTCAACAGTAAACGCAATCCGTTTTTGGTTTGTTTCTCTTTTAAGGTTGCCAACTTTGGATACATTTGAATGAACTGTAACACTTTGCGGAACTGAGCCGACTGATAATACATTGACTGTTGATCGCTTACAAAATAACCAATCATTTTACCTTGTTTCAATACTAATTTTTCAATTCCGGCTTTTGAGGCGATCCATTTAATACGAACCGAATCTAACAAATTTACTGCTTGTTTAGGCAATGCGCCAAATCGGTCGATCAATTTATTCTGAAAAGCAATCAGTTCATCTTCGGTTTTCAAAGTCGCTAATTCGTTGTATAAAGAAAGTCGTTCCGAAACACTGTTTATATAATCATCAGGGAACAAAATCTCAAAATCAGATTCTATTACAATATCTTTTACATATTCTTTAGTATCAATATTTTGTTCTTCTTCGTATAGATCTTTGAACTCGTTTTCCTTCAACTCATCAATAGCTTCGTTCATGATTTTTTGATAGGTTTCAAAACCAATTTCATTGATAAATCCACTTTGTTCGCCACCCAAAATATCACCGGCACCACGAATTTCCAAATCTTTCATAGCAATATTGAATCCACTGCCCAAATCGCTGAATTGTTCCAATGCCGAAATACGCTTACGCGCTTCTTCGGTCATTACACTGTAAGGCGGCGTAATAAAATAACAAAATGCTTTTTTGTTGCTTCTCCCTACCCGACCACGCATTTGATGTAAATCGCTCAATCCGAAATTATTGGCATTATTGATAAAAATGGTATTTGCGTTTGGAACATCCAACCCACTTTCAATAATCGTTGTGGCAACCAAAACGTCAAATTCGCCTTCCATAAACGACAAAAGAAGTTCTTCTAATTTTTTACCGTCCATTTGTCCGTGACCTACACCTACTTTGGCATTTGGAACCAAGCGCTGGATCATTCCGGCAACTTCCTTAATATTTTCAATTCGGTTGTTGATAAAATAAACTTGTCCGCCACGTTCCAATTCATACGAAATAGCATCGCGGATCACCTCTTCATTAAACCCAATCACATTGGTTTCGATGGGATAACGATTAGGCGGCGGTGTGGTAATAACTGATAAATCGCGGGCTGCCATTAAAGAAAACTGTAACGTTCTCGGGATCGGTGTTGCGGTAAGCGTCAGGGTGTCAATGTTTTCGCCAATGGTTTTTAATTTGTCTTTTACCGCTACTCCGAATTTTTGTTCTTCATCGATAATCAGCAAGCCCAAATCTTTAAAAACCACATTTTTATTTACTAACTGATGCGTTCCAATGATGATGTCGATTTTTCCTTCTGCCAAATCTTTCAATGTTTCTGCTTTTTGTTTGGCTGTTTTAAAGCGATTCAAATAAGCTACACTCACCGGCATATCTGTTAAACGTTCGGTAAATGTTTTATGATGCTGAAATGCCAAAATGGTTGTTGGCACTAAAACAGCGACTTGCTTACCGTTATCAACCATTTTAAAAGCCGCGCGAATAGCCACTTCGGTCTTACCAAAACCCACATCGCCACAAACCAAACGATCCATTGGCCGTTCATTTTCCATATCGGTTTTTACATCAATAGTAGATTTCAACTGATCTGGGGTATCTTCATATATAAACGAACTTTCCAACTCGGCTTGCAAATAACTGTCAGGCGCACACGCAAAACCTTTCTCCAATCGGCGCTTTGCGTACAGTTTTATAAGGTTGAAAGCAATGTGTTTTACACGCGCTTTTGTTTTTTGCTTTAAGGCTTTCCACGCTCCTGAACCAATTTTATAGATTTTAGGCGGTGCACCCTCTTTTCCGTTGTATTTTGAAATCTTGTGTAATGAATGTATTGATACATACACAATATCGTTATCGGCATAGACCAGTTTTATGGCTTCTTGCTTTTTACCTTCTACATCAATTTTTTGCAAACCGCCAAACTTTCCAATTCCGTGGTCAATGTGTGTAACATAATCGCCAACCGAAAGCGTAGTAAGTTCTTTTAAAGTGATGGTTTGTTTTTTGGTATAACCGTTTTTAATGTTGAATTTGTGATATCGTTCAAAAATTTGATGATCGGTGTAACAAACAATCTTATTTTCTTTGTCGATAAAACCTTGAAACAAAGGCATTACAACAGTTTTATACTGCTGAATACTTTTGTTTTGATCTTTTAAGCTCGAAAAAATTTCTTCAAAACGCTTGCTTTGTGCCTCGCTTGAACAATACAGGTAATTGGTGTAGCCGTTTGCGGTGTTTTCATTTAAATTTTCAATCAGCAAATCAAACTGCTTATTAAACGATGGCTGCGGATTGAAATAAAATTCCAGCGAAAAATCTGGTGTAAAAAAGTTTTGCTGTGCCAGTTCAACCACCGTAAAGTCATCGGCTTTCTGTAAAAACTCAACTGTTGGAAGAAACATTTGTTCAGGCGACAGATGTTTTACATCGTCACTTAATTTATCAAATGTTTCGGTTGCCTTTTGAAACATTTTAGCAAGTTGTTCCTTTACTAAAGTTGTATTCTGAATAAACAAAACCGTATTTGGATGGATATAATTCAGAAAACTTTCTCTACTTTCCTGCAAAAATTTATTTTCTACATTGGGAATGATCGTGATTTTTTTATTGGTTTCGATTGATAGCTGCGTTTCCACATCAAACGTACGAATACTGTCGATTTCATTTCCAAAGAATTCAATGCGATAAGGGTTTTCGTTCGAGAAAGAAAACACATCGATGATTCCGCCACGAACCGAAAATTCTCCAGGTTCCGAAACAAAATCCACTCGTTTAAAATTGTATTCAAACAGCACTTCGTTCACAAAATCAATCGTCATCTTGTCATTTACAGCAATCTTGAGCGTGTTTTTATCTAATTGTTTCCGCGTAACCACTTTTTCAAACAAGGCATCGGCATACGAAACAATGACAACCGGCTTTTTACGGGCATTTAATCGGTTTAAAACTTCGGCACGCAACAACACATTGGCATTATCGGTTTCTTCGATTTGATACGGACGGCGGTAAGATCCCGGATAAAACAATACATAATCTTTAGAAATCAGATGTTCCAAATCATTCAGATAATAAGCTGCTTCTTCCTTATCATTAAAAATCAATAAAAAATGTTGTTCAGAATTTTTAAACAATGCCTGAATTTGAAACGACAAAGCCGATCCAATAAATCCTTTTGCGTGGATTTTATTGCCTGATTTACTGATTTGCTGTTGTAATTGCTGTGTTTTGGTTGCTTGTTCAAATACTTTTTTAATACTCATTATTCTTGTGGAATGGCGTTTAAAGTGGCACGTTTTATTGTATCGATTCGTTGATGCAGTTGCTCTTCACCTGTCTCTTTTGGTATTTTTGCTTTAATTTCAAATTCATCAAACTGGTTAATCAATGAACTGGTATTCTTTTGGATATTGGCAAGCAAAATACTGATTTCTTTGATGTTTAAAGGTTCCAACTCTAAGAGCATATCCAGATTTTGAATATTGGTTTCTAACAAAGCTAAGCGGGCTTTGGTCTCCGGTTTATCGTACAAGTCAGGGATATTATTTTTCAAAACAGCCGATTTTTCAACTAAAGCATTTGCTTTTCGAGTTAAATTCGACAAACTTGCATTGGGTGCAATGGTTAATTCGTTGGTATAATTCCGCCAGTCTTCCCAAGAATTTAATTTTGAATTGACTGATGGATTGGAAACAGCAACAGTAAATTTCCATTGATTGTAAATGCTTCGCACCAATGAATCCTGTGATACGGTCAATGGCAGATTTTCGGCGGTTTCCGCTTGTTTTTTACAACCTGTTCCCAAAAATGAAAGACCTATTAAAACAAAAATATATCTCATAAATGTATTTCTATAACAAAACACAAAATTACTAATATTGACCGTATTAAAATATTTAAACCATAAATATTACGAGAACTTTGGTTTCTTTTTTGAGAAGATTTCAAAAATATTTGGTTACAAACAGTATCTTTGTACATCAAATTAAATAAGATGGAGACAACCAAAATATTGATTATTGGAGCTTGCGGACAAATTGGTTCTGAGCTTACGCTGAAATTGAGAGAAATTTACGGAATTGACAATGTTATTGCCTCGGATATCAGAAAAGGAGAACAAGAAGTTTTTCAAACAGGTCCTTTTGAAATTGTTGATGCTATGAACTACGAGCAGGTTGCAGCTTTAATTGATAAATATAAAGTAGACGAGGTATATTTAATGGCAGCCTTGTTATCGGCAACTGCTGAAAAAAATCCGGCATTTGCGTGGGATTTAAATATGAATTCGCTTTTCCACGTACTAAACTTAGCCAAAGAAGGAAAAATTAAAAAGATTTTTTGGCCTTCAAGCATTGCCGTTTTTGGCCCCACAACTCCAAAACACAACACCCCGCAATACACCGTAATGGAACCATCTACCGTTTACGGAATATCAAAACAAGCCGGAGAACGCTGGTGTGAATATTATTTTAACAAATATGGTGTCGATGTACGTTCTATCCGTTATCCGGGATTAATTTCATGGAAAACACCACCGGGCGGCGGAACAACTGACTACGCTGTTGATATTTACTATAAAGCCATTTCAGACAATAAATATACTTGTTTTTTAAGTGAAAATACCGAATTACCAATGATGTACATGGATGATGCCATTCGTGCAACGGTTGGAATTATGCAAGCTGAAAAAGAAAATATAAGAATCCGTTCTTCGTACAATTTAGCAGCAATGAGTTTTACTCCTAAAGAAATTGCCGAAGCTATTACGAAAGAAAAGACAGGTTTTGAAATTTCTTACGAGCCAGATTTCCGTCAGGCAATTGCCGATTCGTGGCCATCAAGCATTAATGATTCATCAGCTCGTGAAGATTGGGGCTGGAAACACGATTTTGATTTGGAAAGCATGACAAAGGAAATGTTAAAGAATCTTTCTTAAAATGTTAATTATTTAAAATTTCATTTTTTTTATAAAAAATTACAAATAATTATTACATTAGCGAAATAAAGGAATCAACATATAATTATTATGAAAAAAATATTTTCACTTTTATTATTATTTATACCATTAGTTGCTTTAACAACAGCTTGTGAACACGATGAAGAAGATCCAATTACCACTACATCTCCGTATTCCAAGTATAAAGGTGCTTGGGTAGGTACTTATTCAGGTAGTGATTCCGGTGAAATTGAGTTTAATGTAAAAAATGACGGAACAGTCATTGGTACGGTTGAATCTGAGAATTTTAATGATTTAGAATTATCCTTAAAAGGTAAAGTTAGTATTCAAGGAGAAGTTAAACTAATTTTCATTAACACTAACGAAGATGGTAATGAAGAAGAGATAGGTAGTTTTACTGGAACAATGAGTGAAACACATTCTTCTGGCACTTGGGTTAATGATTCTAAAGGCATCAAAGGTATTTGGGTTGCAAGTAGATAAAAAATGGATCCTTTAAAGATACACAGCCCGGTTTAACTATCGGGCTGTTTTTTATTTTCTTCAATTTCCCTTACCTCATTTAAAACCGCTTTATACCATTTATCCATTAGCGGAAAAATGCTTCGGGAAACTTCTTCAATGGAATGATAAAAAACAGATTCCTCTAACTTTTCTTCTGAAACAAGTAAATTGTTATAATTGATCTTTTGAAACAAATTCAGGAATACTGAAATAATCAAGATCATTTTTACACCTTCAAAAACTGCTCCGGCTAATTTGTTTATAAATCCCAATGCAACAGCATTTACTAATCTTGTAAGGATTTTACCCAATAAAAAAAGTAAAATCAGCACAAACAAAAACGTAATAAAGAAAGCACTTACCGTTATCGCCTTCGGGCTCCATTGCGTGCTTTGCTGAAGAATTTCACTGGTAAAAAAAGAGAATCGAAGAGAAAAATAAATCCCTGCAATTAAGGCAATCAATGAAATAACCGAAACAATCAGCCCCTTTTGTAATCCTTTAAATAAAGCGTATCCCAATAAAACGGCTATTAGTAAATCAACAACAATCATATTCATAAATAAAATACAAATATAAAGTAGTTTCGGTATTATGAAATATCTTTGTAAATGAATAGACTATTTTATGGCAAGAGACGAACAATTAAAAGCACGCTGGGAATTATTAGTTGAAAAATTATCTAACCAGTTTGCTGACGGAGATACTTTAGATGTTGATGGAATCATTTATTTAATTGGTGTTCAGGAGCTGGGCAAATTCAACAAAAAGTTTAAAAAAGACGAAAAGGTGAACATTATGCACATAGCCATTTGCCGTTTATTGGAGCCTTTTGGTTATTACGAATTTTCGCATTTCGATAATGATGGTTGGCCACATTACATCATTAAAGATCAATTGCCCCATTTGAAAGCCGGCGAACAAACCGTGTTAATGAAAGAAGCTATCGCAAACTATTTTTTAGAGAACGGATATATAAATTAATTTTTAACCATTCTAATTTTCTGCATCGGGCAAAAAGCGTAAATTTGCACAACTACTTTTTAGAAAAAAATGATAGATAGAATTAAAGAACTGATTGGTGAAGCTGAAGCTTTTACTACTGACAACAAAGAGGCTTTAGACGTTTTTAGAATTAAATTTATTTCTAAAAAAGGACTGATTAATGAGATTTTTGCCGAGTTTAAAAATGTGCCAAACGATCAAAAAAAAGCATTTGGTCAGGCAATTAATTCATTGAAAAACGCGGTAGAGAACAAAATCAGAACCATTCAGGAAACTTTAGAAGCAAAAGAGGAAGCTATTGGTATTTACGGCGATTTAACACGCCCGGGAACACCAATGAACATTGGCTCTCGCCATCCTATTTCTTTAGTAAAAAATCAGGTAATCGACGTGTTTTCAAACATTGGATTTAACGTTTCTGAAGGCCCGGAAATCGAAGACGACTGGCACAATTTTGAAGCATTGAACTTCCCGGCGCATCACCCGGCACGCGATATGCAGGATACGTTCTTTGTTCAAATGAATCCTGATTACCTGTTGCGTACACACACCTCATCGGTACAGGTACGTTATATGGAGAACAATCAGCCGCCCATTCGTACCATTTCACCGGGGCGTGTATTTCGAAATGAAGCTATTTCATCACGTTCGCACTGTATTTTCCATCAAGTTGAAGGTTTGTATATAGATAAAGATGTGTCGTTTGCCGATTTAAAGCAGACATTATTATATTTTACAAAGGAAATGTTTGGAAAATCGAAAATTCGTTTGCGTCCGTCGTATTTCCCGTTTACCGAGCCAAGTGCCGAAGTTGATGTTTACTGGGGATTGAAAACCGAAACCGATTACCGCATTACCAAAGGAACTGGCTGGTTGGAAATTATGGGCTGTGGAATGGTAGATCCAAATGTGTTGAAAGCATCGAATATTGATCCTGATAAATACTCTGGTTTTGCTTTTGGAATGGGATTAGAACGTATGGCAATGCTGTTGTATCAAATCGGAGATATCCGTATGTATTTTGAAAACGATGTACGTTTCTTGGAACAATTTAAATCGAATTTTTAAAAAAAATTCATAATTATACAAAGCTCTTGTTTTTTCAGGAGCTTTTTTTATTTTTACCAAAAAAACAATTTATGAATTTAGAGCATATCGTTCAGAAAAACAAAGCCGACAAAGGATTGCGATTTGTTAATTTATTAATTGATCTCATTTTTTTCTTTTTGTTCCTGTTTGGCGTTGGATTTGTTGCCGGTTTACTATTATATTTAATTAATCCTTATTCTACTTTTTTTGAAGATTTAGAAGAACTTAATCCTTTTTTAGACCGAATTTTCACATCAATACTTATTGTTTTCTATTATTTTGGAATGGAAACTTTAACTAAAGGAAGAACGATAGGCAAATTTATCACAGGAACAAAAGTGGTTACTTTAGAAGGCGAACTGCCTACAGCTAATATTTTTTTAAAGAGAAGTTTGTGCAGAATTATTCCTTTTGAAACTTTTAGTTTTTTAGGTGATAACGGTTGGCACGACAGTATTCCGAAAACAACAGTAGTAGTCAAAAAACATTTTGATTATGAAGTTGAAATGCAAAAAAATGTTGCAGCAATTGGAACAATAGAAGAATGAAAACAGCAGCTTTATCATTTCAATAAAGCTGCTGTTTTTTTAAGTATTTTTTAAGATTTATGCAAATTGAAATCTGTCTGAAGTTTCTTTTATACTTTGTAAAAATCGTGGTTTGATAACTGCCGAAAACACATAAAAAGTAAGCACGTGAATTAATATAAAAACGGTAAATACATTCAATCCTAAAACAGATAGTTCACTGTTTCTATCTTCTCGAAAAAAATTGCTGATTATTGAAAATCCAAAACCTGTTAGATAAATAACCGGCAGTGAAAATACAGATTGCGCAACCGACTGTATCAACCAGTTTCTTCCTTGAATTTTCTGTTGTTTTTTAATCTTAAGCATAAATCTAAATCCGTCAATCATAAAATAAATAAATGACAGCGACAAGATCGTCAGCGAAATGGTTTCGCCTAACTTACCCGCATTTTTCAAAAGAAAAAAAAGAGTCAGATATAAGATTACCGTCACTATAGCTTTAGGAATCGAAAGAAATTTCAGCGCTTCATTCACAAGCATTTTATTGTAATGTTTATGCAATTCGGTTTGTTTTTGTTCAACCAATCCGGTAAAACCAAAAATGCCAAATTTTTTAAATTCCGTTTGTAGCGCATCTTCAAAAGAAATAGTTGGGTTTTCTTTCCATTGTTCCTCGATTGCATTGGCTAAATGATCGACTAATTCTACCTGAACATCGTAATGTTCTACATAATGTTTCCTGGTAAAATCAAATAATTGTTCTATTTGTTCATAGGTTAATGTTTTCATACGGTTTGAAATTTTAGTTCGGTTTGTGTTATTTCGTCCTTTAATAAAGGAATGATTTTGGTAAATAAAATTATACAAAACAAAATATATAATGTTGTGGTTGATGTTTCGAAAAACAATCGTATAATATCCGGTTCTCGATGAATATTTGAATTAAAAAACACAATCAACGTTACAGGAATACTATAAAAATAATTGCTTAGTGTGTGTAAAAGATATTTGTTTTTTCTCCTTCTTAATTGGCGGTTTTGAAATACCCATATAAAAATGGTAATCACAAAAAGTCCAACCTTTAAACTAAACCAAATTTGCTGATTCAACTCAGATGGATTTTTAAAAAACCGAAATAAGAAATAAAACAATATTGTTGTTAGAATTACTTTAGGAATCGAAAAGAAGTCAATCAATTCCTTTTTGATAATTTGCCAGTAATGATTTTGCAATGCAACTTGCTTTTGTTCAACCAAACCTGTAAATCCAAAAATGCCAAATTTTTTAAATTCCGTTTGTAGCGCGTCTTCAAAAGAAATAGTTGGGTTTTCTTTCCATTGTTCCTCGATTGCATTGGCTAAATGATCTACCAATTCCACTTGAACATCATAGAATTCTACATAATGTTTTTTGGTAAATGCGAATAGTTGATCTATTTGTTGCTTACTAAGCCTTTTCATTACATTACTTTTAAAAGTTGGTTCTCAATTTTTAAATGTTTGTGCATTATCCAGGCTTTTCCCATCATTAATAATGATATATAAATGGTTGGCCAAAATACCGGAATGATTGATTTTTCAATTCCTGCCGTAAAAAAGAAGATGTTCATGACAATAAATGCAAGCATTACGAATGTTTTTTGATAAATCTTTTGCAACGAATACATACTTAATGTAGAGTTGACTTTATTTGTGATTTTTCTGTAAATCAAATAACCATTTGATACAATTCCTACCGTTAAAAAAGGCAATAAGTATAAATAAATCGAAATATCTTTTTCTTGTAACTGAAAACCAATGTAAGAAAATAAAGCAGCCAACGGAATCGTGCTAAATTGAAATTTCCAATCTAAACGCTTCCATAATTTGCTAACCATAAATGGCACATTTTCATATCTGCTCCACGTTCTTGGTAGTATCATTGGATTCCAACGAGTCATTACTTTTACAAATGCCTGTTCAAAAGAGTTTGTATTCGTTTCTAATTCTTGTTCGATTTCTGTGGCAATATGGTCAACCAATTCTATACGTACATCATCAAAATCTTTAAAATTACATTTATCGTTTAAAGCAGTTTCTATGATTTGTATTTGTTCTGTAGTAAGTTTCATTAAAACGATGGTTTTAAATTAGGACTAACAATTGTTTGCATGTTGCGGATAAAATTCTCCAATTCTTCCATACGCGAAGCGGTTTCTTTCACGCCGTTTTCAGTCAATTTATAATACTTGCGGATACGACCATCTACCCGATCCATTTCCACATCTAAAAAACCTTCGGCTTCCATTTTGTGTAATGCCGGATACAGTGCACCTTCGGTAATATTCATTTCGCCTGCGGTAATTTCTTTTACTTTTTGCGTAATTTCATAACCATACATCTTTCCGTTTTGTTCCAAAAGTTTCATGATAATGGTGTTCAAACTACCTTTGTATAATTGCTGTTGCTTTTTCATATACTTATGATTTTTAGGTATGGCAAATATACATATAATTCTTATACATACAACTATTAGGTATGTTTTTTTTAAAGTTTGGATTTTTGGTTAAGTTGTCAAAGCTGAAAGCTGATAAAAATCATTATTAATGCCGTTTGATTTTTGTATTTTTGCATAAAAGAAATTAATAATGTCAAAATTCAATCCTTTAAAGGTTAAAGAAATAAAAAGAGAAACGCCTTTGGCAGTTTCGATTGTTTTTGATGTTCCTGCAGATTTAAAAGCAGATTATCAGTTTGAAGCAGGTCAGTATGTAAACATCAAATCCATTATAAACGGCGAAGAACTAAGAAGATCTTATTCTATCAGTTCCTCTCCAAAAAGCGATGAGTTACGCATTGTTGTTAAAGCGGTTGAAAACGGCGTGTTCTCTAATTACGCAACACAACAATTACAGGTAGGCGATATTTTAGAAGTTGCTGTACCGGAAGGTAAATTTGTCTTAGAAAATAAAGATGCCAAAGTTATAGCCGGTATTGCAGCCGGAAGCGGTATTACACCTATTATTTCACTGGCAAAAGATGTGCTGGAAAATGCTACCGATACCACATTTGTATTGATCTACGGAAACAAAAGCGTAGAAGACACCATTTATTACAATGAAATTGAAGCTTTAAAATCGCACTATTTAGGTCGGTTTTTTGTACATTATACCTTTACAAAAGAACATCCCGAGGGTTCATTATTTGGTCGAATTGAACGTTCTACCATAAATTTTGTGATGAAAAACAAACACAATGAAAAGCAGTTTGACGAGTATTTTCTGTGTGGTCCCGAGGATATGATTAAAAAGGTAACCGATGTTTTAAAGGAAAACGGTACTGCCGAAGAACAAATTCATTACGAACTGTTTACCACAAGCTCAACCAACGGCGAAATTCCGGTTTCGGGCGAAGGGATGGTTAAAGTAACTGTTCTGGTAGACGATGTGGAAACGACTTTTAATATGCCAAGAACCGAAAATATTTTAAATGCGGCGTTGAAACACGGTGTCGATGCTCCGTATTCGTGTCAGGGTGGAATTTGCAGCTCGTGCATGTGCAGAACCATTAAAGGATCGGCAGAAATGAAAACCAACCACATTTTAATGGACGATGAAGTAGAAGAAGGTTTATTGTTAGCGTGCCAGGCTTATGTCACATCAGATGAAATTTATGTAGATTTTGATGATGTTTAAAATCATTTCTTAAATTATAAAACCCCGCCAGAGTTGCAACTCTGGCGGGGTTGTTTTTTACAATAATATTACTGCAATTATTATTCCAACAAAAAGAAACCCGATAACTCCGCTTAAATTTTGCTTGGATAGTTCTTCTAAGTTTAATTTCCTGCCTGCAAATGGTAATCTTACGAATGCTCCAATGAGTTTAATTACTTTCCAAAGAAAATTGAAAATTTTTTCCGCCAATAAATCTTCAACAATACTCATTCTGATTACCAATACAGTTAAAATACTATTTTCATTACAAATCAAAACCTAAATCGGTTCGGTAATATTTCCCGTCAAAATCAATCTTTCCTACGTTTTGGTACGATTGTTTTAAGGCTGCTTTAAAATCAGCACCGTATGATGTTACTGCAATTACACGTCCGCCGTTTGTTACAATGTTTCCGTCTTTTTCTGTTGTTCCTGCATGAAAAACAATCGAATTTTCTACTTGATCTAAACCGGTAATTACTTTTCCTTTTTCATAATCTTCAGGATATCCGCCCGAAACCATCATTACCGTAGTAGCTGTACGTTCGTCGATTTCTAAAGTTGCTTTTTCTAATGTTTCACTGGCAACAGCTTCAAAAAGCGTTACAATATCCGATTTTATACGAGGCATCACTACTTCGGTTTCCGGATCTCCCATTCGCACGTTGTATTCAATCACAAACGGATCGTCTCCTACTTTTATCAAACCAATAAAAACAAAGCCTTTATATTCAATAGCAGCATTTTTTAAACCGTTAATGGTTGGTATTACAATACGCTCTTCTACCTTCTGCATAAAAGTTTCATCAGCAAACGGAACCGGAGAAACAGCTCCCATTCCGCCAGTGTTTAAACCGGTATCACCTTCGCCAATTCGTTTGTAATCTTTGGCTGTTGGCAATATTTTGTACGATTTTCCATCGGTTAAAACAAAACATGATAGTTCAATTCCGTCTAAAAATTCTTCAATCACTACTTTAGAAGATGCGTCGCCAAATTTAGCATCAACCAGCATATTTTTTAATTCCTGTTGTGCTTCGGCTAGATCGTTTAAAATCAATACACCTTTACCGGCTGCCAAACCATCGGCTTTTAAAACATACGGAGGATTTAAAGTTTTTAAAAACGCACAACCTGCTTCAACCGTATCTTTTGTAAAAGCCTGGTAACGAGCTGTGGGGATATTGTTCTTTACTAAAAATTGTTTGGCAAATTCTTTACTGCCTTCTAATTCGGCACCGTGTTTTGACGGACCAATAACAGGAATTTTATTTAATGCGGTATCGTTTTTAAAGAAATCATAAACACCTTTTACCAGCGGATCTTCGGGGCCAACCACCACCATTTTTATCTGGTTGTCTAAAACAAATTGTTTTACCGCTTCAAAATTTGTTGGATTTACCGCCACGTTGGTTGCAATTTGAGCAATTCCGGCATTGCCCGGTGCTACAAATAATTGACTGCATTTTGAACTTTGTGTGATTTTCCAAGCCAAAGCATGTTCTCTTCCGCCCGATCCTAATAGTAAAATATTCATGTTGTTATGTTGTAATTTTAGTTGCAAAAATAAGATTTTTAAATCATTAATAGGCTTTTTTCTCGCCTTTGATCGCGTTTTTAATGGTTAGATAGATGATTTTTACATCAAGCAGAAGCGACCAGCTTTCCATATAAAAAATATCGTATTTGATGCGGTTGATAATATCGGTATCGTTTTCAATTTCGCCCCGGTAGCCATGCGTTTGTGCCATTCCGGTAATTCCGGGCTTTATAAAATGGCGGGCTTTGAATTTGTTCACCTTCACAGCATATTTCTCGGTAAAGTTCAACATGTGCGGACGCGGCCCTACAACCGACATGTTTCCTATCAAAACATTGAAAAACTGCGGCATTTCATCGATACTTGTCCTTCTTAAAAAAGCACCGATTTTTGTAATGCGGGGATCGTTCTTTACGGCTTCGTCTATATCGGCCTTTTCATTGACAAACATTGACCGGAATTTAAAGCAATTAAATTCTTCGTAATCTAATCCGTGTCTTTTTTGTTTAAAAAAAATAGGACCTTTTGATTCTAACCGTATTAAAATGGCAATTAACGGTGTTAACCACGACATAACAAAAACAATGACAAGCAACGAGAAAAAAATGTCGAACACCCGTTTTATAAAATAATTTATAGGATCGTTTAACGGAGTGGTTCTTGAAGGCATCACCGGAATTACTCCGTAATAATCGACCTTTAAATTGGCAGAAAGCAAATCTTTTTTTGAAGGTAAAAACTTTAAAAGTTTTAAGTTGTTATCTACATAATTAATAAAAAAAGAAACTTGCTGAGTGGTTGTTTTTTCTAAACTTAAATAAATTTCATCAATATCTTTTTCTTTACAGTAAGAGATAATTTCGGCTGGCGGCGTATTGAGTAGCGAAAAGTTTTTACACAATAAATAACCGTAATCGGCATTGGTTGTAACAAATTTGAGAAAATTTCCGGTTAAATCGTCGTGCCCAACTACCACAATTTTACGCAGGTTTCCCCTGTAATACTTCCTGAAAATCTTTAAGAGATAAAAAACCAGATATTTTACCGGGATAATGACCAATGCCGTAAACAAAAGATAATTGGTAACTGACCAATACGCATGGGTTAAGGTAAACAATCCGTTTAATGCAAATAGATTTAAACCGAAAAGGAAGTGTTGTTTTATGGCTTTTTGTGCAATCTGGATGAGTTTTGTGAAACGATACACCTGGTAAAATTTTGTAATTACCGATATTACAATCCAAGAAAAAGCCAGATACAGGTAAAAATACAACAGCTGAAACGATAACGGCAACAACCAAATACCCAACAATACCAAAACAAGCAAATCAAATGTTATGGTAATGGGTCTTAAATACTTGGAATATCTACCTATTTGCCGTTTCACTAATAAATATATTTAGAGAAATCTTTGTGTTCTTCTTTTTTTAATTCTTCTGCAGACAGCGTTTTAAAATACTCAAACGTTTTTTGCAAACCAATTTTACGATCAATTTTTGGTTCCCAGTTCAATATTTTTTTAGCTAACGAAACATCGGGTTTTCTCTGCAACGGATCGTTCTCCGGCAACGGCTTGTAACTAATCTTCTGACGGGTCCCTGTTAATTCAATGATTTCCTGAGCAAATTCATTTATCGTGATTTCATACGGGTTGCCAATGTTTACAGGTAAATGATAATCGCTCATCAGCAATCTAAAAATTCCATCAATCTGATCATCTACATAACAAAAAGAACGCGTTTGGTTTCCATCGCCAAAAATCGTCAGATCTTCGCCCCGCAAAGCTTGTCCCATAAAAGCCGGAATCACACGCCCGTCGTTTAAACGCATTCTGGGACCATAAGTGTTAAAAATACGCACAATTCGTGTTTCTAATCCGTGGAAATTGTGGTAAGCCATCGTGAGTGATTCCTGAAAACGCTTGGCTTCGTCATACACGCCACGGGGGCCAATGGCGTTTACATTGCCGTAATAATCTTCGGTTTGCGGATGCACCAGCGGATCGCCGTAAACTTCGGAAGTTGACGCAATTAAAATCCGGGCATTTTTAGCTTTTGCCAATCCCAGTAAATTATGCGTTCCCAACGAACCTACTTTTAAGGTTTGAATAGGAATTTTTAAATAATCAATAGGGCTTGCAGGCGATGCAAAATGCAGGATATAATCTAAATTGCCGGGTACGTGTACAAATTTTGTTACATCGTGATGATAGAACTCAAAAAATGCGTTTTTAAATAAATGTGCTATGTTTTTTAAATCGCCGGTAATCAGGTTGTCCATACCAATTACGTAAAAACCTTCATTGATAAACCTGTCGCACAAATGCGACCCTAAAAAACCTGCTGCACCAGTAATGAGTACCCGTTTCATTGTTAAACTATTTGGCGTAAAATTAACACTTTAAAACTAAAAAAAACGCATTATTCTTTATAAAATAGCCACTGATGCACAGATTGTGAGAGAAGAACAAACAAGCTCTTGATTCACTGCTTTGCTTTATAAACTAAAATAATGATTACGAAGTTTATACCAAACTAAAATATAATTAAGATTTTTGTCAGTTCGAGTAGGTGTCAGCCGTATCGAGAACTCATAATTCAAAGACTTCTCGATACAGTTTTCTATCGAAAACTTACTCGAAGTGACGAGTGTAAAGTGAATAACAGTCAATTAAACTAAAAAGAATTGTCTTCTTTATCTAAATTTTCAATAAACAAAGCAGGAGTTTCACCTGTGATCACCTTAAACAAACTAGCAAACGTTTTAGAATGCAAATCGCCATAGGTTACCGCCAATTCTTTAACGGTTTTTTTTCGTAGTTCTTTATCTGTTTTTAAATCGGTTACAGCTTGTTTTATACGCAAGTTGTTAATATAGCTGCTAAAACCGTCTTTATGCTCGTTTAAAAAAGGCGAAAGCGTGCTGCGGGTAGTATGTAATTGTTTAGCTAAATCATCTAATGTTATAGGGGTTAAGAAAATCTTTTCCTGTTCAAAACGCTCTAACCCTTTCAGCAGTCGTTGATCGGTTGGAGATAGAACAACCGGTTTTTTATCTTGTTGCTGTTTTTCGGAAATTTCAGTTACGTTTTCATCAACACTTTCTGTTTCTACTGTTTCTGTTTTTTCAATTTTAACAGCGTCATTATCTGTTGTTTTGCTGTCTGTGCTTTCAGCCGTTTGGTTTTGTTCAATTATTTTAACATTTTTTTCTGCCTGGTATGGGCTCTTTTTATACTTTTTCCAAAATAAGTAAGCTGCTATTATTAACAAAGCACCACCTAAAACACTGATCCAAAAATTGTATTTATTTAACAGTTTTTGCAAGTGTAGTTGGTTATTTTTAAGTTTTTTGTCGTCTAATTCTACGTGCAGCATATTGGTAATGTTTTTCTGTTCCTGTTCAAACTGCCGGTTTAGTTGCATAAGGCTTTCGGTAGCCTTTAATTGCAGTTGCGGTTGGTTGGTTTCATTGTAATAGGCAATTAAATAATCATAGGTTTCGCGCAACTCATAATTTAAAAACTTTTTTTCATGAAAAAGCGTGTCTATTTTTGTAAAATATGCCATAGCCTCGGCTTTTTGGTTTTGCTGCCACAATATTTTACCCAAATACAAATACATAACGTGTTCATTGGTAAAATCGCCGTTTTGCTGTATGGCAGGCAATGCTTTTGTAAAATGTTGTTGGGCAGCTACATTGTTTTTTTGCAAAAACGCCAGGCCGCCTTTTGCATATTCTAAATAAGCGGTTTCTAATTGCTTGTCTTTAGGCTTTAATAGCAAAACCGCTTGCTCATTTTCTTTAACACTTGCAGTTAAGTTGTCTATATCTTGTAATTGCCAATAGGTTCTACTTAAATTATATAGTGTATTTACATAACCACGCAGATGGTTGTAGTCTTTTTTGGTTTGGTAATAGTCTTTTGCCTGAGTAAAATAGGCAATAGCTTTGGCATAATACCTTGTATGATGGTAAATATTGCCGATATCTATGCGAACCGCATTTAAATTGTACAGATTATTTATTTTTTCGTTAAAAGCTTCGGACTCTATGGCGTAGTACAACGCATTTTTAAAATCGCGTTTATTATAATAAAACACAGTGCTTCGGTTTAAGAACCTGCCTTTTATACTGTCGTTATCAATATTCTGTACCAGGGGGTGCATTTGGTGCAGCAACACGGCGGCATCAGCAAAAGGTACTAAAAAAGACTTCCTTTCTAATGCCCGGTATTGTTCCAACGGGTTGTTTTCGGTACGGGCTTTTTTATCATAGACGTCTAAATACTGTATTTTTTTCTGGTTGGAAACGGTATCGTTTTGAATCACTTCCCAAAGATTTTCATAAGAATCTGCCGTAGTTTGCCCAAACGAGCAAAACGGCAACAGAAAAATTATCCAAAAAGGGAAGATATTATCCAAAACAGGGAATAAATTGTCCAATTTTTTAACAAACATTCTAAAAAATATTTTAACAGCGCTAAAATACAAAAAAATAGTAATAGGTTTCTTTTAACCAGCCAACACATTTATTTACAATAGTATACAGTCTAAAAACCAATCGGTTACGAACGGAAAAATAATCCGGAGAGGGAATAAATTGTCCAAAACAGGAAATAAATTATCCAGTTCTTTAAATCCGGACAATTTGTCCGTTGGTTGTTTTAAAAACCTTTCATATTTGGAACATAACAAAAAGCTACCCGGGCAGCACCATTAAAAATTCCGACACAAAATGAACAAATATTTTTTATGGGCTGTAGCAATATCTGCTTTATGCAGCGCCTGCGAAACAGAAAATGAAGTATTCACAACAGAAGCTCCCGATAATTATCGGGACAATCAAACCATTGCTTTACAACAAGCAAAAGGTGTTGAAACAAATGATTATCAAACCTATCAAAGCATTTTAAACAGCTTTGTATATAACAACCAACAAACGTATCAGGAAAACCTGTTACGGTTTGAACAGTATGTAAACCTACAAATGGTAGATTATGGGCAACAAGAAACATACGCATACGAAACAATCAACAACGAACAACTTTTGGTATTAGAACAAGCAGATGTAGATTTTATAGAACAGCTGGCATATACCAGAGAAACCAAACAAGCCATTTACGCCATAATAAACAGCCAGTTTAACATCGAAGCCATAGGGTTAATTACCAACGAAAACGAACGCCATTTAATAGAAACGTTGTTTGCATTGCACAACAACGGTAACGGTGATGACAATAAATGGAATGGAAACAGAACCATTGCTTTTGCGTATGGTTCACAATACAGTTTTACAAAAGCGGTGTTGTATGCGGGGGCAATAGAACTATTGGCGAAACAGCAATAAAGTCGTAAAGTCGAATGTCATAAAGTCAAAAGTTCGTCAGTTCGAGCGAAGTCGAGAACTATAAAGTCATAACATCCAACGACTTTGGACATTACGACTAAAAGCTAATAACCAAATCGATTCATATTTACCTATTTGTTTCGGATGCCGGTAGTCGCGAATACCGGTTTTGCGAAACAAATTAAAAAATTAAATGCCATAAAGTCGAACGTCTTAAAGTCAAATGTCGTAACGTCAGTTCGAGTAAAAATCTGAAAGATTTTGTATCGAGAACCAATAAAGTCGAAAATCCGTCAGTTCGAGCTTGTCGAGAACCGAATTAAAAATTTAAAACCTTAAACAGATAGGAACAAAAAGAAAACATAGTATCACCTTACCGGCAGATACGCAACAAGGTTGTAACCTGCCAAAACAAGAAACAAAATGCTAAAAGCAATGGCTGTTAGCAAAAAAATTTAAACACAATTTTTAACCGCAGTTTAAAAAACTGTAGGCAAAAACAATTTTAAAATGAAAAAAACGAAAGTAACTCTATTAAGTATTTTAGGAGTAGCCATTTTAACTACAGGATTGTATTCTTGTAATAATGATGATGTTTTAGAACAAGAAAATAGTACTGAAAAACAATATGCCGCTAAAGGAGAAGGAGAAGTAAGTGATTTTGAAAGTTTTTTTAGAGAACAAAGAGAGATCGCGTTAAAAGATTTTTCAGAAGCTCTTGTAAAATCTATGGCTGAAAGTATGGAGCTTAGAAATTTAATTAAAACAGAGGCTTTAAAAAAATTTAACAACGATACAGAAGTTTTAATATCACAATTAGCAGAATTACGGTTAAGTGAAGGAACCGTAGCATCAAAATTAAATCAACATTTGCAAGGTACAACAATAGAGCAAATCTTAAATATTGTACCAACTTTAACGGTGTTAGTTCCTGAACTTCCTGAAAATAGTTTTTCTGCAGAAAGATGGGAAACAAATACACAATTACCTATGGTAGCTATCAGAACAACTTTGTCTAATGATAACCCTGTTATCAATTGGTCAGAAACAGGGCAAATTGAAACAGGTGTAATACCTTCGGATATTATCCCCGGTTCTCCAATTTTAGTTACAAAAGTAAACGAAAGAGTAATTTCTAATTTAGAAAGTGATTTTGGAACATCCGAAGCCAGAGAGTTTCATACCTCTATGTTTACCGGAATATCTTATCGTTATGCAGATGTAGCGTTTGATGGTATAAAGTTTCCTATAAAATATTTACCAGTACCCAGTAATATAGATAGTAAGTTAGCAGAGGCTTATGAGCTTACAAAAAATAATGTTGATGGTACGTGGCAGCGCGACCATATTTATTATGACATTAATCCGTCAAAGCAAAATGGTCCGTTCAATTATCAATATAAAGAATACTTAGGTTTTATTGCTCCTAAGGAATATAATGGTAGTGCAGAAGGAGCTTATAGTGCTTTTGCAGACCAAACCGACCCGCGATATAATCCTGTAAAAGAAGACGGAAACTGGAACGATTGGACAGACGGTAGCTACGAAATGGTTTTTAACTTCCTTTTAAATGCTGGTGACGGAAGCAATGCTGGGTTACAAACTATTCCTAAGAATCTTCCTATAAAACCAACTGATTTGTTTACGTTGGAGTACGACCATTACACTACAGGAACTTGGTTTTGGACTAAGAATCATTACAAAATACGCTCGGTTAAGGCTAAAAAATATTATGCAGACTTGGAAGCTTTTAGTTGGAATTTGGAAAATTTTAGTACATCGGTAAAAGTAATGGTATCTGAAAAAGACCCAGAACAAAAAGTAACAATGTCCGTATCGCATTCCTCAAAAACAGCTACAAATTTTGGATTAGATATTGGTGTAGATGGGATACTTAAAATAGCAAAATTAGGGTTGAAATTTGGTATTACTTCAGAAAAGAATAATAGCCAGACACACCAAGTAGAAACAACCCTTTCATCAGATGATTTAGGTTCTTCTATTATTGATTTTGGAGAGCCGGTTGTTGTAGCGAAAAGCCCGATTCATCCTTTTAATATCAACCTCTATTCTTTAAATAGTTATTCAACAGGAACTATTGATTTTAGTTTGACGCCTAAACGCGTACAGCAATAATGAGTTTAAACCCTTTCAGAGTTGCAACTCTGAAAGGGTTTAAATAATATATAGTACTTTTGCTAACAAATAGTGTAATTTAAAAAAACTTATACAATGAAAAAAATAGTAAGCTTTCTTTTTATAGCAACAGCATTAACAAGTTGTTCTTCGGATGATGAAGTTGTTATACCAAAACAAAGCCGTGGTTCTATTGAAATGGAATATAACGGTGAAAAACTGTCTTTTGGCGAAAAATCATATAACGGTTGGATAGCAAGTGTTGAAAACGATACCATAGCGCATTTTTATACGGCAAGAATTGATGTTGATGATATGGTTTTTCACGACATAAGACTTGATGTTTACTTAACGCCCGAACGTGAAGTTGAAAAGTTGGAAATGAAATTTAGCCCTATGGAAGGCAAGTCTGCATGGACGTATCAATACTCTCTTGAAGAAGACCCAATGGTCTATAAAAACATAGAATTTGACGGCACATGGTTAAAAGCCGATTTTGAAGGAACACTGTATTATTCTCCAACAGAAGATAAAAAAGGTGTACATTTAACCAACGGAAAAATAAATGTACCCATTAAAGGTTTAGATATAGATTGGTCGCAATGGTAAAAAATTCTAAGTTGAATAAATACTTCTGTCTATTTTAAATATTAAAAAATGAAAAATACAATTTTACTATTATTTCTATTTCTATCATGTATTGTAAATGCTCAAGGAATGTTAACCAAATTTGGTATTCACGCAGCA
>Ga0164243_10000373_pt1 | contig 89127 bp, 96 predicted proteins | sample OricompcompostOP_FD_108781 | JGI IMG/M metagenome (GOLD analysis project Ga0164243, IMG submission 108781) | Organic Plus compost microbial communities from Emeryville, California, USA - Original compost - Organic plus compost (OP) | ecosystem: Engineered > Solid waste > Mixed feedstock >... | reverse complement strand
TTCTATAATTCAGCACTAAGAATAAAGAAGTAACCTCCTTAAAATCGCTTTTAAAGAGGTCGTTTTTTATACTATTTTATGTTTATGCTCTGAAAATTGGAGTTGTGCAACAGTTACCATTGTAATGTGTAGGAATTTCATCGGGTAAATAATCAAGTGATAAAATACTAATTATCCAAAAAAAGATCAGCAAAAGAAAAGCTGCAAATTCTGTAAACAGTTCGTTTCTTGTTAGATTAATCTTTAGTTTTGGGTGTTTGTTCATTAATGAAATTTTTAATTCTGACGATAAGTAATATCTATATAAAATCTATTGATTTTGATTTTTAAACCGTACAGGTTTCTAAAAAAGCTGTGAGGTTTTACTAAAATAGAATTTTTTGCATATTGAGTATTAATATTCAAAATTCGTTTAAAGGTGTTGTGTAAATTAGGTAGCTTAGCAATAATCCACTCAAAAATAAAACGGCGATCATAAATTGTTGAAACCATTTTTGCCAACTTTTGTAAATGTTTTTATCATACTTTTTTCCAAAGATAAATAAAGGTATCAACCCCCAACTCATAGTTAAAATGATGACAATTGGAACTAATTTTTCATTCTTAATAAAAAAGATTAAAAGATTTGAAATGGTTAAAATTGCAGCAATTGTGTAAAAAACAATATGATATATCTTTACAATTGCCTTAAAGTCAACGTTTTTCTTTTTATCTTCTGCCATTGTGTTATAACCGGCGAGTAAACTACCTGCATTTTCTTCGTTTAAAAGGCTGGCAATAAGTGCCACAATAAAAGCAATAATAAAACCTGCGTACATTATTTAATGTTTAATTGTTCAACTACTTTTTCTAATTCTTGTGTTTTTTGTGTACCAATAACCAACTGTTTTCCGTTTTTAAGTTTTATGTGTAAACCTTTGTTGCCGCGTACATTGTAAACCGTTCCGTAGCTTGTCCAAAAACGAATTCCCCAACCGCCAACAAAACCGTAATTTACTACTTTCATTGTTTCGATATCTGCCAGATTAATGGTTTTCCAAACAAAAGGAAAATATGCCAAGTGAATGCTTTTTGATGTGATTGTTGTTTTTAATCGTAAAATTACTAGAAGTAAGAATACTAAAAAAAGTACAATAAAACTTGATAATCTTATATTTTGAAAAGATGATCTGTTAATATATTCTCGATACAACACAATTATTGGAGCAATTGAACTTACTGCCAACAATAACCATATCCACCATTGGTTAAAACGTTGTTTTTCTGTGAATAATGGTTTCATAATTTATTTTCATTTAAAAAATGTACAATTACCTTGGTTAAATCTTTTTGTATGGGTAAATCAGGGTTGTTGTACGAAGCCATATTTTCTTCATCTTTTTCAATCTTTTTAAAGATATGATTCATATTGTCAATAATAACCATTGTAGATTTTGGATTGGCACGGTGCAACAATTCAGCTTCTTTGGTTTCAACCTGTATATCTTTTGTTCCGTTAATAATTAAAATGGGTATATTTAGTTTAGCAATTTCAGTTTGTGGGTTTCTTTTGATCCAATCAATTAAAAAAGGTTGACTTTCTTCATCGTATAAAGATTGCAACATTGGGTTTACGTCTTTTACTATTTTCCCTTCTTTTAGCTGTTCTAAAATTTTAGCATTTGCGTCATTAAGCATAGGAGCCTGTTTCTTGATTTGTTCTTTTAAGATAACATCAATGGTATTACCGGTCCCTGCCAATGAAATAAATGCAGAAACATTTTTTTGCGAGGCTGTCATTCCTACTAACGAACCTTCACTGTGCCCGGCAACTACAATGTTTTTATAACCTAAAGTATTTTTTAGATAACTTATAACGGTTTCTGCATCGTTAATTCCGTGTTGAAAATCCATTGTAGGTATTTCTTTATTGTTTTTAAGCAGATACACCACACGTTTGTCATAGGTAAAAACATCGTAATTGTTTTCTGCTAAACCTTCAGCCAGATATTTTAACGAATTGTTTACTGCAACTCCCATAGTATTCCCGTTGCGGTCTGTAGGACCCGAACCTGCAATTAATAAGATAACGGTTTCTTTATTTGGTGTTTCGTATAAATCGCCAATTAGTTCTTCGGACACTTTTATTTCTTTTACCTCATAGTTTTTTGAAAACGAAGAAATACTTTTTTTAGGCTCTTCTTTTATTAAATTCAATGTGAAGGAGTAGTTACCTTGTTTAAAATTACCTTGAATGTTTTGTTCATCAACAAGTTTGCCTTCATAGGTCATCATTGTTTGATTTTGCTTTAAATAAAGTGTATTGTTTTCAAAGCGGACTTCATTTATCTCTAATCCAAAACCACCTTGAGAAGGACTGTCGGAAGTTGCTTTAAATTGCCCGTTTTCTTTTGTAATATGTAGAATAAAAGGTAATTTTTGGTTGGGAATTTCAATATTTCCGTTCCAGGTTCCTTCGATTTGAGCGAAAGATGAAAAACCGAAGAGTAAAATAAAAAGTAAGATAATTTGTTTCATAATATTTATATTGAATTAATTAAACCTGACGTTAGAATATCTGTAATGATAAGGAGAACAAAAAACAATACATAATGACTTGTTTTTTTAGCATTGGTGGCAGTTTTAAAACCAATAAAAAGCAAATAGATGTAATATATAAATAAGAAAAGTCCTATAAATCCTACCAATATAAATAATACAGGTGGTGATTGGGTATAAATACTTCCGTCTTTTATAGCATCAAGCATTTGTGTGGTTTGTACAGTTAGAAAATTATTGAAATTCTGAAAAAACGAAATATAAATAGGAATCAATGAAATAAGCACCGTATTTAAAATATCTAAAAATCGAGTTTTGCGATTGATAATTTTTCCAAGAGTAAAAAATATGATAGCTAATGAAGCAACAATAATAAAATGCCAGATAATTACTTGTGTAATAGTTGGTGTTTCTAATATATTTAGTCGTAAAATTTGTCGTTGTAATTGAAAATAATACGCCAAAAAGATTCCAATGATAAATGAGAAGATTCCAAAAAACAATAGTTTTTTATCTTCAATAATGGCAAAAGGGTTTTTTAATAGTTGTAATAATTTATTCATAATGTTTAAATATTAAGGTCTTTAATGTGCTGTATCATATCGTCTAACTGGTTGCGAACGGTGGGGTAACTAATACCTAATTGCGATGCCATTTCTTTTAAGCTGCCACTTGTTAAAAAAAATTGTAAGATAAACTCTTGTTCTTTGGGCGACAGCTTGAGAAAAATGGGTAACGGATACGTTCCTTGTACAACTGTTTGACAGTTTTCACAGCTTAATTGCGATACGTTTAACAAACTTTCGCAACTGGGGCAGAGAGTTGGTAATTTCGTTTTCATTAAATAAAATTAAACTTATTTTTAATTTTGTTAAGTCAAAAATAAATAAAATTAACTTAAGATGCAATAAAAAAATCCGCCAAATTCATATTGACGGATTTTTGTTTAATAATATTAAAGATAGTTTTTACTTTTTCTTAATCAAATTCCAATTAATTAATAACACAGCTCCCAAAATAATCAGAATGCCTATCCATTGAGAAAACAAAACTTGTTCTTTTAAAAATACAAAAGCAAAAGTTACGGAAACAGGTAACTCTAAAGCAGATACAATACTTCCCAATCCAACGCCAACTAACGGAAATCCTTTGTTTAAGAGAATGGGAGGGAGAATGGTCCCAAAAATAGAAAGTAAAATTCCCCAAGTATATAAAATTGAGGTATCAAAGTGCTTTACGGCGATAAACTCTGTTGAAATTAAATTAAAATTAAAATAGGTAGGGAGTAATTGCGTGAGCAACGCAAAAATTAAAACAATAATTCCACCACCTAACAGCATAAAAAAACTGCGTTTAAAGGGGTTGAGGTGTTGTGCTACGCTGTTGGTACTCAATAATGTTATTGAAAAGGATACAGCCGATAAAAAACCAAAGATAAATCCTTTTATATCAAACGTTATTTGATCGTTAAAAATATTTGTTGCCAAAAGTGTTCCCACCAATACAAATGCTACTGCGGCTAATTTGGCAAACGAAGGCTGTTTTTTATTAATGAAAGCCTCAATTAAAACGCCAATCCAAACCGATTGCATTAACAGCACCACAGCAATTGATGCGTTCAAATATTTTACACACAGATAATATAAAACGCTGGTAAACCCCATTGATGTACCGCTTAAAACTAATTTAAAAATGTTGGTTTTAGTGGCAGTTTGTGTATGGTTTATGAATAAGTTGATAATAGACAGGCAAATAATTGCCAGTAAAAATTGCGAAACGGTTACTTCGGCAGTTGTATAGCCTTGCTTGTAAGCCATTTTTACAAACGATGCCAACATTCCGTAACTACTGGCTCCTAAAGCAACAAACAAGATTCCTTTTAATGTTGAATTCAAAATAGAATTTTTAAAGATTAATTACAAAAGTACCAAATAAAAAAGTCTGAAAAACTCCAGACTTTTTTATACTTATAAAATGTTTACATAATCTCCTCCATATCTTCGGAAGGTTGCTGTTTTCTTTGTTCTTTTTGCACGTCTGCTTTTGTTTGGTTAAAACGGTAAGTAAACGATAAATTAACGGTACGTTCTCTCCACTGCATTTCAGAATAAGAAAAAGCTTGTGCAAGTTGTGTTTCGCTCATACGTTTTCTTGAATTGAATAAATCCTGAACGTTTAACGCAATGGTTGCTTTGTCTTTTAAAACATCTTTGCTTAACGACATATTTACAGAAGCATTTCCTAAAACTTTACCCTGTGCTGTTTTTTGGGCACCACGGTACATAAAATTGGTTTGCCAGTCGATCTTTGCAGGGAGTGTTACACGTGAATTAATTCTGCCCATCCACGTAAATGCATCATTGTCAAAATTTTGAGTAATACTGTTTCCTTCAAAATCAACATAGGTATAATCGCCACGGGTTGATACCTGAAAAAGGTTGACATTGGCATTCATACGCCACCAGCGGAAAGGATTGTAATTTAAATTTAATTCAAGACCATAGCGGTATTCTGTTGCCAGGTTAATCGGACTGCTGATTGTTACGGGAATGCCTTCTTCGTTTACGCCGTCAACTCTTCTTACAAATTGCGTAGCATCGGTTGTATGGTTGTAATACAATGAAGTGTTTAAGGTAAGCTGGTTCCAACGTTTCATATAGCCAAAATCTAAAGCATTGGTAAACGACGGATCCAAATTAGGATTTCCCATAAAGAAATTAATGGAACTTGAATAATTTGAAACAGGATTCAGCATACGCCCGCGAGGTCTGCGTACTCTTCGGCTGTAACTTACCGTAACATTTTCTCCATCAGTAAATTCATAATTTAAGAATGCACTCGGGAAAAAGTTGTTGTATTTTTTATTGTTGAAATCCATAGTGGTTAACTGGTTCACGTCAATTTCGGTAGCTTCCCAGCGCAAGCCCAACATATAGCTGAATTTGTCCATTTTGTCGCCAAATTGAGTATAAAGGGCATGTACTTTTTCAATATATTCCAAATCGTTCTTAAACAAATCGTTGGGTTCTAAAACACCGTCTGAGTTTAAAGAGTTTATATTGAATTTAGTATTTAATTCGTTGAAATTTCCTAAATAACCGGCTTCAAACTGGCTGTTTTCGTTAAAAGGCAGTACATAATCTACACGGGCAATGTGGCGTAGTTCGTTTTCTTTTGCCTGCGTAATATCTTGTGCCAGGATGTTGCTTGCCTCATTGGTTGTGGTAATGGAAGAATCCTCAATGTCTCTGTTTTTGTTCACACTTCCCGATACGTATAACTGATGACCTTCTTCATTAAATTTATAAGTGAAATCGGTAGTATATTCTACGGTTTCTCTAAAATCGTCTTCTTCGGTCTGGCGGATATTTTTATATAGTAAGTTATGGTTGGCATCGTAATTGTTGTAATTCAGTGTTCGTGGATTATCTCCTGTACTTTTACGGTAGGTAAGGTTATTGGTCCAGGTTAATTTATCAGTTAAATTATAATCAAGACCAATGCTTCCGTTGATTCTTTCGCGTTCGCGGGTACTTTTAGAATATTCGTCAACAAAGCTTGATGTTTCTCCATTTTCATCAAAATACTGAGATTCGTTTAACGAGTTTCCAAAGGTTTTGTTTTTAGAATAACCAAGGCTTGAATAGAGGTTGAATTTATCTTCGCGGTAGTTAACCGTTGCATTTGCACCGTAACTTGTTGGGTCGCCCATATTGGCAGTTACACTTCCGTTAACACCGTTATTGCTTCCTTTTTTTAAAATGATATTAATGATTCCCGCGCCACCTTCTGCTTCGTAACGTGCCGATGGATTGGTAATAACTTCTACGCGGTCTAATGCTTCAGACGGAATCATTTTAAGGGCTTCGCCAATATTTGATGCCATTCCCGACGGTTTTCCGTCAATCAATACTTTTACTGATTCATTCCCGCGCAAGCTTACATTTCCTTCCGAATCGACTTCAACCGATGGAATATTGTCTAATACATCGCTGGCATTTCCACCTTTAACCACGGCATCATCGCTTACATTGTAAATGCGTTTGTCTAATTTTAATTCAACAGCTGCTCTCTTGGCTTGTACCACAATAGCATCTAAAACTTCGGCATCACCTTCAATCAAAATGGTTCCTAAGTTTACAGAAGTAGAAATATCTTTTGAATCAATAACGTACGTTTTATAACCCAGGTATTCAATGCGGATTTGGTAGGTGTCTGGCGTAACAGGGATGCTGAATTTTCCCGATGCATCAGACATGTCTCCGGTAATGTTATTGGAGTCCATTGTGCTTTCTATGGTAATACTGGCATATTCCAAAGGTGTATTTGTTGTTTTTTCTACAACTGTTCCGGTTACGATAACCTGATCACTCTCTTGTGAAAAAGCAGCAGATGTAGCTAAAGCAAAAACGGCACAATAAACGTAATTTATTGCTTTCATATCTATTTTTTTATGTTTCTATTCTTTGCAACAAAATTAATACCACCTTATTCATTTATTCTAAATTTAATGTTAAATGGTAGTGGAAATGCGGTGAATCAAATGATTTCGTCTATTTTCTCAATTGGTCTTGCAATTACGGCTTTGTTACCGTTTACAACAATTGGTCGTTCAATTAGTTTTGGGTGGGTAACCATAGCCTCAATTATTTCTTCATCGGTAAGATCTTTGTCTTTGAACTGTTCTTTCCAAATGCTTTCTTTGGTACGAACCAATTCAATAGGCTTTATTTTTAAAAGAGCAATTAATCTTTTAAGCTCGTCAAACGTTAACGGATTCTCGATATAGTTTATAATTTCAACTTTCTGGTTTAAATCTTGCAATGTGCATAATCCCTCGCGAGATTTACTGCAACGCGGATTGTGGTAAATTTTTATCATGATATTTTCTTATTCGTTTCTTTACAAATTTACTTAACTTCGTGTATAAATAAGCACCGTTTATGTATTTAAAACAATTTAAAAGAGATTCGTCGAGCATTTTAAAATATGTGCCTTATGTTTTTTGCTTTATAGGATTTATGGCAATAAACATTCTTTTTTCAAGCATAATGGAAATTGATACAGATGCCGTTATTCAGGATTCTATAGATCGTTTAGGTAAAAACGCTACCTTTTTCACGTTTTTAATACCCTTTTTATTTTTTTTAGCGATGCTTTTTTTGTGGTGGATATTCATTCATAAATATTCGGTAAAGCAATTAACCACGGGCAGAAAAAAGGTAGATTGGCAACGGATTATTTTTTCGTTTACAGTTTGGATATTAATCAATTTTGTGATTTTAACGGTAAGCTACTTTTTAGAACCCGAAAGTTTTCAGTTTCAGTTTAATCTTCGGGCATTTATCCCGCTTTTCATCATTGCAATCATTTTTATTCCGGTACAAACAAGTTTTGAAGAATATTTTTTTAGGGGGTATTTTATGCAGTTCATGGCATTTATATCTAAGAACAGGGGAGTAGCTTTGGTTACAACATCGGTCATTTTTGGATTGATGCATTTATCAAACCCCGAAGTTTCTGCAATGGGTGTGTCAATAATGATATTTTACATTGGCTGCGGTTTTTTGTTGGGAATAATGACGTTGATGGATGACGGATTAGAACTCGCATTAGGATTTCACGCAGCAAATAACTTAATAGGAGCGTTAATTGTTACCACAGAATCGGCTGTTTTTCAAACCGATGCGCTTTTTGTTATAACTTCCGAACCAAATATTTATGAATTATTGATACAAGTTTTTATTATTTTTCCTATCTTGTTATTCATTTTTGCAAAGAAATATAATTGGGCAAACTGGAAGCAAAAATTGTTTAAATCTATTTAACTATGGAACAGAAAATTTGTATTCATCCCGATTTTAAACTTAATGGACACTCTTATAATAAAGAAAGCATCAGTGAATTAGCAATAATGCTCATTCGAGATGGCGAAGCACATGAAAAAGATTTGGGCGATTTGATCCTGCAATGGTTTGATGATAATGATTACATCACGCTGACAACATCGGGAACCACAGGAAAACCCAAAGAAATTAAGCTCAAAAAGCAAGCAATGGAAGCATCTGCTTTGGCAACCGGCGAATTTTTTAAATTGAGTCCAAAAGATAAGGCGTTACTTTGCTTACCGGCCCGTTACATAGCCGGAAAAATGATGTTTATACGCGCGGTACTATTGGGGTTGGAATTAGATTTTGTAAATCCTACCAAAGAGCCTTTAAAGAACAATGATAAAGTGTATGATTTTGTGGCAATGGTTCCGTTACAGGTGCATCATTCTATTACTCAAATCGAACAGTGCAAAATATTAATTGTAGGCGGAGCGAAACTTAATGAGCAAACCAAAAAACTGCTGAGCGGAATGATGGTTGATGTTTATGAAACTTACGGAATGACCGAAACCATTACGCACATCGCTGCAAAAAAAATCGATGAAAAATATTTTACCGTGTTGCCGCATGCCAATATCTCACAGGATGAAAGAGGCTGTTTGATTATCGAAGCACCATTGGTATCTGACTATTTAATTGTTACAAACGATATGGTCGAGATGCCTAACGATATTCAATTTGCATGGATAGGTCGTCACGACAATATAATTAACAGCGGCGGTGTTAAATTAATTCCTGAAATAATAGAACAAAAACTGTCAGAATATATTCCGTACCGTTTTTATGTGATTGGAAAAGAAGATGCAGAATTAGGTCAAAAACTGGTTTTGGTTATTGAACACGTACCTTACACTTTGCTTCCCGAAGTTTTTGACAGTTTAGAAAAATACGAAAAACCAAAAGAAACCGTATTTATTAGTAAATTTAAAGAAACACCTACAGGCAAAGTTCTAAGAAGAGAAACGATCGCCGTATAAAAGGATAAATTTAGTGTGTATTTTTCTTATTTCGAACTATCTTTGCCATTCAATTAAACTCAAAAATGATGTTATGAGTACAATGATAGAGGAAGATTTAAAAGTTGAAATTTGTAACGAACTAAAAAACGAATTATCGCTTCTTCACATGGAAGAAAGGCAGGTTATCATTCATTGTTCTATTTACGGAATGGATTTTGGCGATGCTGCCAGGATATGGAAAAGCACGTATTTAATAGATAAAAAAACAGGTAAAAAATACAAAATGCTTTTTGCAGAAGGAATCAGTTTCGCTCCAGCCTGGACATTGATACCATTTAATAAACCATTAGAATTTACCCTGATTTTTAAAGGATTGCCACAAAGTTGTAAATTGTTTGATCTGGTAGAGATTATTCCTGAAGAAGGTGGGTTTGAAGTATTGAATATTAATAGAAATTCAAGCGATGTGTATTATGTAACTATATAAAAAATCCGGTAACTGCCGGATTTTTTATGTTAATCAATATTATTTCCCTGTTGTTCATCTTCAATAAAAAGCTTAACCTTACTTACCATACTACGTAGAATTTCTTCTTTTTTATTTGCAGTACCAATTTCCTGTATAGACATTTTATTGGGCAATGTTGCAATATCTTCTGTTAGCTGTTTGTCCATAATGTTTACCCTGATGCCAATGGTTGCATCATCCGGAACATTTTTAAAAACATCTGTTAAATGCGTTTGCCAGTCAAAATCTTTTAAATCTTGAAAACGGTCTGCATTTACTGTCATAAAAACCGTTTTTACTTTATCTACAATTTCAATATCGGTTTCAACTTCTTGTGCGTTTGAGTAGTGAGTTCCTAAAAGGAATAACGCAAATAAAACTATTTTTTTCATAATTTGATTCTTTTATCTAAAGATACAAAAAAAAGTAATTTGATTTTACTTTTAACAAAAAATAATAATGATTTTGCAGGTACTATGAAAAAATTGATATTCAGATTTTTACCTCATGATAAATCCGTTTTTTAAGATTGAATCTATATGGATTGTAACAGGTTTATTTAATCTTTTTTATTTCTCCTTTTTGCTTGTTTGCATCGCCAACAATGTTGTATTCAAATATATAACTGTTATTTTTTGTAGTTAAAATTTTCATTTGAACCGCTTTTTTCTCCGCCATATTTTTTGGGTGAAGCTTTTGCAAAATGTATTCACAATCGTTTACCCAGCGAATACTCGCCGTATCCGTTTTGCCGTTATACGTTTCAATTTCGTATTTTTCGGTTCGTACAAATGTTGATGTATGTTTCTCTCCATTGATTTCCTGTTCAAACTGAAAAGTACCCGTTTTAAAGTCGGTACAATTTCTTTCTTGATTATAGCATCCTACCAAAATTAAAGGAACTGTTGCTAAAAATAATTTCTTTTTCATAAACTAATCGTTAAAAAAACCACTTACTAAAGTTCGTAATCCCTTAAAAAAAAGATACATTGAAAATAAGCACATCAAACATCCAAAGATTAAAACGGGATAATACATAAAATGACCTTCGTTTTTAAAAGAGGAATAAATAATTATTGGACCAATAAACATTAAAAGAATGGCAATAAGTATTTTTTGTAAACCTTTATAAATCTTAACTTTATTAACATCGGGCATTTCCATTATTTTCCGTATTTTAAATAATTATCTATGGCATTGCGAACATTGCCAAATTCATCAATTAGCTTTGTAGCCTTTTCTTGAGGTACGTTCAGTTCATCCATTACCATTTTTACGGCGCGATTGACCAATTTGTCGTTTGATAATTTCATATCGACCATTTTGTTCCCTTTTACGTGCCCCAACTGAATCATGGTGGTTGTAGAAATCATGTTTAGAACCAGTTTTTGTGCTGTTCCGGCTTTCATTCGGGAGCTTCCGGTTACAAATTCAGGACCGACAACTACAACAATAGGAAAATCGGCAGTTAATGCCAGCGGGCTGTTTGCATTGCAGGTAATTCCACCTGTAGGAATGTTGTTTTTCTTGCAAAAATCTAATCCGCCTAAAACATAGGGCGTGGTGCCTGATGCTGCAATTCCAATAACAAAATCGTTTGAATTGATTTGATATTCCTTCAGATCTCTTTCGGCTTGATGGATATTATCTTCAGCGTTTTCAACCGCTTTTCTAATGGCAGTATCTCCACCGGCAATCAACCCAATCACTGTGTCATAATCTACTCCAAATGTTGGTGGACATTCCGATGCATCAACAATACCCAATCTGCCCGAAGTCCCTGCTCCGATATAAAATAATCGACCGCCATTTTTTAATTGATTAACGATTTTGTTGACAGCTGTTTCAATCTGGGGAATAGCTTTTTGAACTGCCCAAGGTACCGTTTGATCTTCTTTATTGATATTGGCAAGTAAATCGGTAACACTCATCTGCTCTAAATGATTGTAATTCGATTCAGATTCGGTGATTTTATCGAACAACATAATTTGGTTTATTTTACACAAATTTACTGAAAATTTAATAAGCTTTCGTATTTATAGGGATAAAACAAATTTTCGCAGTATTTTTGCAGCAAAGCAGATCGTCTTATCGCTGGCAATTGTCAGAGGAAAGTCCGGGCACCATAGAGCAGAATAGCGGGTAACGCCCGTCCGCCGTGAGGTGAGGACCAGTGCAACAGAAAGTATGTACAGTTAGGCTGTAGTGAAACCAGGTAAACTCTATTCGGTGAAATGCCATGTAAACCAACATTAAGTGCTGCTCGCGCAAGTTGGAGGGTAGGCAGATGGAACGTCTCAGTAATGATTCGTCTAGATAAATGATAAGAACCTTTCTTTTACGGAATACGTACAGAACCCGGCTTACAGATCTGCTTTTTTACCTCAAAACTTCTTCTAAAAATAATTTAACGTGTTTCCAGGCACGTTCGCTCATTAAAGCATTGTAGTCTTTTGATTGCGGATTGGTAAAAGTGTGTTTGCTATTGGCATAATAAAAGAATTGCCAGTCGGCATTGCCTTTGCGCATTTCGTTCATAAACAAATCGATGTCTTGTTTAGAAACCGATTCGTCTTCTGCCGGATGAATTACCAAAACTTTTGGTTGTATAGCCGTATTATAATTATTATCTACTTTTTTTAAACCGCCGTGAATAGAAACCACCCCTGTAAACGGCATATTTCCTCGGGCTGCCTCTATAGCTCCAGTACCTCCAAAGCAATAACCAATAACGGCTGTTTTGTTTTTATGGGTACCTAATTTTGTAAATTCGTTGAATGCCAATTGAATTTTATGACGGTATTTATCGGGATTTTCCTTATAAAATGCTGACATTTTTTTTGCCGATTCCATATTTTTTGGAGTATCGGTAGTTCCGTAAATATCGACAATAAATACATTGTAACCTTGGTTGGCTAAATCTTTGGCTGCGTTTCGGGCTTCGTCATCGATTCCCGTCCAGGCAGGCAGTATTAAAACGCCTGGTGCATTTTGTTTTACAATAATGGTTTCTGCCAAATGTGTTACCGAGCCATCGCTGTACGATATTTTCTTTACTTCCTGTGCCATGGTTGAAAAGCTTGTAAATAAAACGGTTAAAAGGATTAATTGATTTTTCATAGTTTATTGTTTAATTACACAATTGTTCTTTATACATAAAAAATGTATCTAAATCAGCTGTTTTTTCATTTTTTTCAAAAAGAAAAGCGCTTCCCAAATTTTCTAAAAATGTATTTTCTTCTTTTGGTAAATCAGTGATTGAAAATAATTCTAACATCAGTTCATTGTCATTAAGATGATTATACTTACGATATGCTATATCTAAAAGATTGTTTTTTCTAATTAAAAAACGATAAGTTTGCTTGTTTTCTTCATCATTTAAAATTAACACATCTTTATTCACTCCCCATGTTCCTTTAGTTTTCCAACAACAATTTTTATCAGAATCTTTAGATGAATAGTTAGTTATAATAATTTCAAAAGATTTGTCTGATTTTATATTTAAATAGGTAATATCATCAAAATAATAGCCTTTTGATTTCGTTGAAGGTTCAACATCTCCGCCAAAATGAGAAATATACTCTCCAACTTGCGAATAGCTATTTAAACCAACTAAAAAAAATAAAACTAATTTGTGAATCATAAAATATTAAAACCTAAATATACAAAAAAAGAGGAAAATTATTCTTCCTCGTTATCGTAATCATTGTCGTCAAAGTCATCGTCATCTATTTCTTCTTGTTCATACTCAAAGAACGAAAAAACAGAACCACCGTATTTTCTGCTGTTGCTAAAATGTTCCAGATGTTCCATGTTTGTTTGGCTGGAATGTTCAATAATCAGCAAACCATCGTCTTGTAACAATTCGTTTTCAAAAATCAGCTGATAAATCTTATCAAATTGTTCCTGTGAAAAATCATAAGGCGGATCGGCAAAAATAATGTCGTATTTAATTTTGCTTCGTTCTAAAAACTTGTACACATCAGATTTTATGGCGGTAATATCCATTTCAAACTGTTGGGCGGTTTTCTTAATAAAACTTACACAACCAAAATCGGTATCAACAGCTGTAATGGGTTCGGCACCGCGCGACGAAAACTCGTAGCTGATGTTTCCCGTTCCGGCAAATAAATCTAAAACCTTTAGCTCGCGAAATGAAAACTGATGGTTTAAAATGTTAAAGAGTGCCTCTTTGCTTAAATCGGTGGTTGGGCGAACGGGCAAATTTTTAGGAGTAATAATGCGTCTGCCTTTATATTTTCCGGAAATTATTCTCATGCGTTCAGTAAAATGTAATATTGTTGTAATTGTTCATTGGTAACCGATAAGGTTTGGGCAATAGTATGTAAATCGGCAATTTCTACATTTCGGATAAACTGATAGGCAATTTGATACAAATCACTTTCTTTGTCAATATTTCCGTATAGTTTTATTAACTGCGTTTGTTGATTTAACTGTAACTGTTCAAAGACAAACAAAATGTAATAAATAAAATCTTCTTTAGTTTGGTACTCATAGCTGTTGAAAAGCAGCAGCTTTTTGTTTTGAAACAATACCAATTCAAAATGATTTGCTGCAATGTGCACAAAAAATTCTACCGAGCCATCGTTTACCGATTTTGCCAGAAAATGTTGTATCAATGAAGTGTTTATATGCTGAAAATCAAAACTTCCAAAAACATCTAAGAAGTAATTATTAAAAGCCACATAAGGCACATAGATGTTCTCCATTTCCATTTGCGGCAATGTATCAAAATCAAAATAATCGGTTGGAAAAACTTTGGTGTTGTATTGCAAATAGCTTCCTAACGAGTGTTCGTCAAACAAAGCCGAAGGTACAAAAGTGTTGAGGTTATTGTTGTGTAAAACTAAAACTTCCTGAAAACCGGCCTGCAATAATTCTTCTTTATCAAAAAAAACATCAAGCTGCTGTTCCACCGTTTTATACGGATCCAATGGAAACGATTTAAAATGTAAAACCTGATTATTTACTTGGTTTTTAACACAATAACTAAAATCTTGTAAAGATACCTGTAAGTATAATTTTTGAAACGGTTCGTTGTCCATAAATCATCAAATGTATAAGAATCAAAAGTACAATTTTTTTATTGATTAGTAGTATCTTTGTGAAAACTCCGTAACATTAAAATGACTGTAACCGAATTTTATCACCAATTAAAAAACAGTTTTCCGTTTGATCTCACTCTGAAACAAGACGCTTTTTTAAGAAAAATTGCTCAATTTGTTCTAAGTGAAAATCAAGACGAAATTTTTGTGTTAAAAGGATATGCCGGAACCGGAAAAACCACTTTGTTATCTAATCTGGTCAATCAATTGCCGCTGATTCATAAAAAATATGTAATGCTGGCACCCACTGGTCGGGCGGCAAAAGTAATATCAAACTATGCCAAACAACCCGCTTACACCATTCATAAAAAAATATATTATCCCAAAAAAGATAAAAATTCGGGAATGGCGTTTACCATGCAGGCAAACAAACATAAAAACACGGTTTTTATTGTAGATGAATCGTCAATGATTTCTGATAATGTAACCGATGCCACCATGTACACCCATGGTTCGCTGTTAGACGATTTAATGTATTATGTATATTCCGGACAAAACTGCAAGTTGATTATTGTGGGCGATACAGCGCAATTACCACCTGTGGGAATGGATGAAAGCCCAGCGTTGAACGAAGGTAAACTGGCATTGCATTACGATATGAAGGTCGATTTTATTGAATTGACCGAAGTAATGCGTCAAGAAGAAGATTCCGGAATTTTGTACAATGCCACCGAGTTGCGTGAGCAGTTACAACAAGAATTTTATGATTTTTTTGAGTTTGATGTTCGACCTTTTAAAGATATTATCCGTTTACAGGATGGATATGAAACGCTGGATGCCATTCACGATGCGTATTCAAAAAAAGGAAACGAGGAAACCATTTTCATTGTACGATCAAATAAGCGTGCCAATCAGTACAACCAGCAAATACGCACCCGAATTTTAGATAACGAAAGCGAAATTAGTTCCGGAGATTATGTAATGGTGGTGAAAAATAATTATTTTTGGCTGAAAGATTCTAAAGTATCCGATTTTATTGCCAATGGGGATATTTTAGAAATTTTACAGATTTATAAACACCATGATTTGTATGGATTTAGATTTGCTTTAGTGAAAGTCCGCATGATTGATTACCCGGATATGGAGCCCTTTGATACGATTGTTTTGCTGGATACGCTTCAATCAGAATCGGCAAGCTTAACATATGAACAGTCTAACCGTTTGTATCAGGAAGTTCTTTTGGATTATCAGGATGAAACAACTGCATACCGACGCATGCAAAAAGTGAAAAATAATGAATATTTCAACGCTCTGCAGATTAAATTTGCTTATGCGGTAACCTGTCATAAATCGCAAGGCGGACAATGGGATACGGTTTTTATTGAACAACCATATTTACCCGATGGAATTTCTAAAGATTACATGCGTTGGCTTTATACCGCTTTGACACGTGCAAAAGAAAAGGTTTATTTAATAGGATTTAACGACGATTTTTTCAATGAATAAATTAAAAATAATAGCAGTTATACCTGCAAGATACGCCTCTACACGCTTTCCCGCCAAATTAATTCAGGATTTGGGTGGAAAACCAGTGGTGGTACAAACGTATCTGGCAACAGTGGCCACGCAGTTGTTCGATGAAGTTTTAGTAGCAACCGATCACGAAATTATTTATAACTTGTTGAAAGAACATAATGTAAATGTGTTGATGAGCAGTACACATCACGAAAGTGGTAGCGACCGTATTGCAGAAGTTGTAGAAAATATTGACTGTGATGTGGTGGTTAATGTTCAAGGCGACGAACCTTTTGTGAGTAAAGAAAATTTAGAAAGTTTAATGAATGTTTTTAATGAAGATGCAGAACAAAAAATTGATTTGGCTTCGTTAATGTTTGAAATTGAAGATTTAGATGTGATCAATAATCCCAACAATGTAAAAGTAGTGGTGGATCAAAACCACCGGGCACTGTATTTTTCACGAGCAGCTATTCCGTTTGTCCGCGATGGCAAAAATGAAGCGGCATATTATCAACATATTGGTGTATATGCCTATCGAAAAAAAGCTTTGTTAGATTTTACACATTGGAACGTATCTGTATTAGAATCTACAGAGAAATTGGAGCAATTACGTTATTTAGAACATGGCAGAACCATACAAATGGTAATTACCCAGCATGTTGGGGTAGGAATTGATACCAAACAAGATTTGGATACAGCACGATTGCTTTGGGAATAAAACTCTCTAATTTTAGAGAGTTTTTTATCTCTCCTTTAAAAAATTCGATTTACTGTAAAACAAAATAAAGTTATAAATGTGTGAAGTAGCTTCAAATTCAGTCATTCCGTTATAAATTAAGCGTCGGTATAAACGAGGGTATTCCGGAGTGTTTTTAAAGCGTTTGTATTGATAATCTTTAAAAAGTTTAAACTCGTTATAAGTAAAATTCTCAATTCTGCCAACAACTCCTTTTTTGACTTCAAAAACAATGTAATTATCATAAATAGGCGAAAGCGAATCGTTTTTATTAAAAGTTTCGTTCCCTGTACCAATGTCAAACAAACCGTTGATCCAGTTTAAAAACATAGGTTCGTTTTTTTCATTGAGTTCATTAAGAACTGATAAATCTTTTGCTTTATTTTTTCCTTTAATGAAAATATCGTTCAAATAAAATTTATTTTCTTTTACCTCAAAAACAGCCAGATAATTGCGGTTAATAATGGTGGTGTCAATGTTTGGAACAGGACGTTTATTGGGGTAATATCTAAAATATTGTTCTAAATGATGGTAGCGGTAAGGGTAGATGGTTCCGTTCCATTTAATTTGTTCAGGTTCATATTTTTTCTGAGCAGATGAACAAATGGAAAGGAATATTAAAATAACAGTGTAAAAATGTTTCATAGGCTTAAAAAAAATACCGACTATTGCCGGTATTCATATTGTGAATCAGGATTTTTAGAAATCGTCAAATTCTACATTTGTATAGCTTGAAGGATTTTCAGCATATTCCTTTTTAAAATCTTTTTGGTGTTTTTCAGAAATAACTTCTTCGCCTTTTTGTTCTAAAACAAAATCAGTCATTTCGTTCAAAATCTCTTTAAAAGAGGCAAAATCTTCTTTATACAAATAAATTTTGTGTTTTTTAAAGTGGAATGATCCGTCTTCTTCTGTAAACTTTTTACTTTCGGTAATAGTTACATAATAATCATCAGCTTTTGTAGATCTTACATCAAAAAAATAAGTTCTTCTTCCGGCTCTTAATACTTTTGAAAAAATTTCTTCTTTTTCTAGTATTTCATTATCTCTCATAATCCTCTCGTTCTGTTAAAATTTTACATCCCTCCAAAAGTCTAAAAAAAATCTTATAAAACAAAATTTAAATTACATCTTTTTCAGCTAATTGCTTGTTATATAAATTGGTGTAATAGCCATTTTGCGCTATTAATTGATTATGAGAGCCTTGTTCTATAATTTCACCTTCATTTAAAATTATGATTTTATCGGCATTTTTGGCAGATGATACCCTGTGTGTTACAATAATGGTTGTTTTTTTTGCAGAAATATCTTTTAGGTTGTTTAAAATTCGTTCTTCGGTTTCGGTATCAACAGCAGATAAACAATCGTCTAAAAGCAATACCGGAGCGTCTTTAATTAATGCCCGCGCAATAGAAACCCTCTGTTTTTGTCCGCCCGATAAAGTAATTCCGCGTTCGCCCAGAATAGTATCGTATCCTTTGTCAAAACGGACGATATTTTTATGAACATCGGCAATTTTTGCGTAATGTTCAATTTCTTCCTGTGTGGCATTTTCTTTTCCAAATTGAATATTGTTTTTAATCGTGTCAGAAAACAGAAAAGCATCTTGTGGCACCACAGCGATCTGATCGCGAAGATTTTCAACATTCCAGTCTTTTATATCAATACCGTCTATTAGAATTTTCCCGGAAGAAACATCGTATAAACGAGAAATTAATTGCAATATGGTTGATTTTCCCGATCCTGTTTTTCCTAAAAAAGCAACCGATTCACCTTTTTCAATCGTGAATGATACATTGTTTAAAGCGTGGATTTTGGTGTCTTCATAAATAAAATGGACGTTTTTAAATTCAATCTTTCCTTCTAATTCGTGTTTTTCTTCAGTATTTGACTGGATAGAAGGTTCTTCGTTTAAAAATTCGTTGATACGTTTTTGTGACGAATCAGCCTCTTGAATCATTGTTGAAACCCAACCTAACGATGCAATGGGCCAGGTAAGCATATTGATATATAGGATAAATTGTGCAATAATACCAATTTCGGTAATGATACCGTTAATGTACATTTTGGCTCCAATAAAAACAATGATCAAATTACTTGCACCAATTAGTAAAATCATTAAAGGACCAATTAACGCATTGGTGTACGCCAAACGCATAAATTTGGTTTTACTTTCGGTAGTAGCTTCATCGTAAGAGGTATTTTCTCTGTTTTCTAAGGTGTATGCTTTAATCACACGGATTCCTGAAAAAATTTCTTGTGAAAACGATGACAATTTCGATAAATTCTGTTGGTATTCAAAACTGCGTTTATTGATTTCCCGGCTTAATTTGTACATTAAAACAGCTAAAAACGGAACAGGAATAAGTGAGTACCAGGTTAGCGTGGGCGAAATGATATACATTTGCACAATAACAACCGTCATTCTAAAAATAGTATTGATTGAATACATTACTGCCGGACCAACGTATTGGCGTACTTTAGCTACATCTTCTGAAATCCTGCTCATTAAATCACCCGTGCGTTGACGTTTGTAAAAATCTAAACTCAATTTTTGATAGTGGTCGTAAATTTCGTTTTTAAGGTCAAATTCAATATGACGCGACATTACGATAATGGTTTGGCGCATTAAAAAAGTTAAGAAACCAGCCAGTAAAGTAGTACCGATAATTAAAAACATATTGTGCCACAAAGCCTGTTTGGTAGCTTCGGCAGTAATTTCGTTTTTTAAAAAATGCTCTAAAACGGTTATTGCATCACCAATGTATTGCGGTGTAAAAACGGTGAAAATCTGCGATGCAATAGTAATAACAATCCCTAGTAAAAACCGGTATTTATATTTTATGAAATATTTATTTAGTTTTTGAAGTTCTTTCATTACTTAGTATATAATTCTATTAAATATTAAAAAATGTGTTGTGTTTTATTGATAAAATTTTCATATATATATTATATTGGTACTGTTTTGATAATAATGTAAAACAGAAAATAAAAATATAAATAAATGTTTTATATTTGAAATTATCCAAAATAATTAAAAAAATTATGACAACAAACGTATATACTCCAGACGAGTTAAAAAAAGTTGATCCGGTTTTCGGACAAATATCCTTTGATCACCATGAACAAGTTGTTTTTTGCCACGACAAAGATACTGGTTTAAAAGCAATTATTGGCATACATAATACAGTATTAGGTCCGGCATTAGGAGGCACACGTATGTGGAATTATACTTCGGAATGGGAAGCTTTAAATGATGTTCTACGCTTATCACGCGGAATGACTTATAAATCAGCAATTTCGGGCTTAGATTTAGGCGGTGGAAAAGCAGTTATTATTGGCGATTCTAAAAAAGATAAAAATCCTGAATTAATTAAGGCATTTGCTAAATATGTAGATTCTTTGAGCGGAAGATACATCACAGCTGAAGATGTCGGAACAACAACAGCCGATATGGATTTAATCCATAGCATTACACCGTACGTAACCGGCATCTCTGAAAGTTTAGGTGGTTCTGGCAACCCTTCACCTGTAACGGCTTATGGTGTGTTTATGGGGTTAAAGGCAGCAACAAAGTTTAAATATGGTTCTGATGACTTAAACGGAAAAAGAGTTTTGGTTCAGGGAATTGGAAATGTAGGAGAAACCTTAGTGAAACATTTAACAAATGCCGGTGCTTTGGTAACCATTACCGATTTGAGTAAAGACAGGGTAGAAGAGGTTGCTAACAAATACAACTCAACCATTTTTACCGGAGATGATTTATATTCTTTAGATGTGGATATTTATGCACCATGTGCTTTAGGTGCAACGGTAAATAACGATTCTATCAGTAAATTAAAAGCACAGGTAATTGCCGGTGCGGCAAATAATCAGTTGGCAGAAGAAGCTGTTCACGGAAAAATGTTACAGGATAAAGGAATTGTTTATGCACCGGATTTCTTAATTAACGCAGGTGGAATCATCAATGTTTTTGGTGAAATTGCTAAATACGGATCTGATGAAGCAATCCGCAGAACAGAAAATATCTATAACACCACGTTAGATATTTTAAATTACGCTAAAGAACAAAACATTACGCCAAACCAGGCAGCAATGAAAATGGCAGAACAGCGTATCGAAAAGAAAAAGCAAGAAAATAAATAAAATTTAAAATAATTGTTTTAATTTTGCAAAGCGAAAATCATCTGGTTTTCGCTTTCTTTATAAAAATAAGTTCTTAGTAGCATGGTAAACAGACGTCATATCCGTTCAAAAGTATTGCAGGCAATTTATGCAATGACTCAAAACCAATCCGATCAATTAGATGTTTATGAAAAATATCTATTCAACAGTTTAGAAAATATTCGCGAACTATATCTATTAATGTTGTCATCATTAGTAGAACTTCAAAAAGTAGAAGCAGAATTTTTAGAAGTATCGGCAAAAAAACATTTGGCTACTCCAGAAGAACGAAATCCAAACAAGAAATTTATCAATAATTCTGTTTTTCAAATTTTATGTAATTCCGAAACTCTGAATAATTGGCTGGAAGAGTTGCATATCAATCAATTTAATGTAAACGACCATTACATAAAAACGTTGTTACAGGAAATTAAATCAAGCGATTTATACAAGGAGTATATGCGCAACGGGGTTAATAATTTTGAAGAAGATAAAGAGTTTGCCATTAAATTATTTACCGATTTTATTGCGCCTAACGAAAAAATCTATGAGTTTTTAGAAGACTATAAAATTTCATGGATTGACGATATTCCGGTGGTGAATACGGCAATCTTAAAACAATTGGAAGGTTTAAAAGATGCATCGAGTTATTTTAAGCTGAACAAGGTTTTTAAAGACGATGAAGATAAAGACTTTGCCAAGCAGTTATTCAGAAAAACTGCTTTAAATGCGGATGTTTTTGTAAAGGAATATGAAGATAAAACCCGCAATTGGGAATTAGACCGTATTGCAGAAATTGATACCATTATTTTAAATTTAGGCGTTTGTGAATTGCAAAAATTCCCATCGATTCCTGTAAAAGTAACAATTAACGAATATTTAGAACTTGCAAAAGAATATTCTACACCAAAAAGTAGTATATTTATCAACGGAATTTTAGACGCCTTAGTCAAAGAATACCGTTTAGAAAATAAATTAAATAAAATAGGAAGAGGATTAATTGAATAAAATTATGAAAAAATTAATGTTAGTAGCTGGTTTTGCAGCTTTAAGCTTAATGGCTTGTAATAAAAAAGAAGACGCTTCGTCACGTATTCAAAACGGTGCTTCAACCACCACCGAAACTACAACTACATCAACTGATGGAGTTACTGAAACAGCAACTTCAACAACCACTCAAACAGGTTTTCCTAAAATTGCTTTTAATGAAACCATTCACGATTTTGGAGATGTAAAAAAAGGATCAAAAAATGAGGTGGAGTTTGAAATTAAAAACGAAGGAACAGTTGATTTAGTAATTATCGATGCAAAAGCATCTTGTGGCTGTACCGTTCCTGAAAAACCACAAGAACCAATTAAACCAGGAAGTTCAGCAAAAATGAAAGTTGTTTTTTCAGCTAACAGTGCCGGATTACAAAGCAAAAACGTAACATTAACAACAAATACCGAAGCAGGTAGCGAAGTATTAACAGTAAAAGCAAACGTAACAGAATAATTTATAATGGAAAACATACAACAATTTTTACCTTTTGTGCTGATTATGGCGGCAATGTATTTTTTAATGATCAGGCCTCAGCAAACAAGAGTTAAAAAAGAAAAAGAATTTGAAAGCAGCCTTAAAGTAGGCGATAAAATTGTAACCAAAGCAGGTATCCACGGAAGAATTTCTGAATTAGCCGAGTCAACAATTATCGTTGAAACAATGGCAGGGAAAATCAAAATGGAAAAGGCAGCAATTTCATTGGAATTGAGTAGAAAGCTGAATGCTTCCCCTGTTGTTGAGAAGAATTAAACAAAAACTCCGATTTAATCGGAGTTTTTTGTTTTCTTATTAAGGTCTTTTTCCGGTAATTAATCGGTATAAGATAGCAATCACTGCCAAAACCAATAAAACGTGGATAAAACTTCCTACGGCATCTGCGAACCCAAAATATCCCACAGCCCATAAAATAATTAAAACTACGGCGATAAGCCAAATTAAATCTCTCATAGCATACTATTTTTAAAAATTAGTACTATAAAGTTAGTAAAAAAAATGTTAAATACTTTAACTTTTATATTTTTTACAAATTTTGGTAGCTCAAATACATTTTAGTACTTTTATCAACCCACAATAAAAACAAAAAGCGATTATGCTTACAGAAAAGAAAGATGTTGCAATTGCTGGTGCCGGTTTGGTTGGTACACTTTTGGGTATCTATTTAAAAAAGAAAGATTATAAGGTTACTATATTTGACAGAAGTGCCGATATTCGAAAAGTTAAATTTTCAGGGCGATCAATTAATTTGGCAATGTCAACGCGTGGCTGGAATGCCTTAGATCGGGTAGGTATTGGCAATGCTATACGAAAAATTGCAATTCCAATGGATAAACGTGCTATTCACCTGAAAGATGGTTCGTTAACGTTTCAGCCTTACGGAATCAATGGTGAAGCAATTTATTCTATCTCGCGTAGTGGTTTAAACCGGCTAATGGTCGATTTAGCAGAAAAAGAAGGAGTGAATTTTGAGTTCAACCAAAAAATATGGGATGTAAATTTAGATACGGCTACCTTATATATCGGAGAGAACGAACACGGACCTTTTGAACAGAAAACGTTTGATATGGTTTTAGGTGCCGATGGGGCTTTTTCCCGAATTCGTCACCGTATGCAACGCCAAAACAGGTTTGACTATTCACAGTATTTTTTAAATATCGGGTATAAAGAACTTACCATTCCTGCAAATGCCGACGGATCACATAAAATTGACTCCAACTCCTTTCATATTTGGCCACGTGGCGAATTTATGTTGATTGCTTTGTCAAACGATGATGGTTCGTTCACTTGTACGTTGTTTATGCCTTTTGAAGGAGAAAATTCGTTTGAGAAAATCGATACAGAAGAAAAATTGACCGTTTTTTTTAATGAATATTTTTCAGATACAAAAGATTTAATTCCCAATTTACAGCACGATTATTTTACCAATCCCACATCATCATTGGTTACCATGCAATGTTATCCGTGGACGTATAAAGACAAAGTAGCGCTAATTGGCGATTCGGCTCACGCGATTGTTCCGTTTTACGGGCAAGGCATGAATGCGGGCTTTGAAGATATTACGGCATTGAGCGATTTGTTAGATAAATTCCCGGATGATATACAAACGGTTTTTGAAAAATATCAGGAAATCCGAAAGCCAAATGCAGATGCCATTGCCGAATTATCGTATCGCAATTTTATTGAAATGAGTACTAAAACAGCCGATGCCGATTTTTTATTACAGAAAAAAATTGAGGCGTGGTTTACAAAACTACATCCCGAAAAATGGTTGCCTTTATATGATAGGGTTACTTTTAGCCTGAATCCTTATGAAGATGCGTTGGCGATAGGCGATTCACAAAAAATGGTAATGGACGAGGTCATGAAACTACCAAACATCCATGAAAATTGGCAAACTGCCGAAGTTGAAAATTATATTTTAGAATTATTAAGAAAAAATAAAACAGACTAAATGTCTGTTTTATTTTTATTAGAGGTAATTTGCTATTTTGAATGTTTTGATAGTTATCGGAACGAAGTGGAGTTGAAAAATCTTAAATTTAAATAAATCTTTTATTTTGTTTTACTTCATTAAAGATAAAAATAGTTTTTGATTCTAAATACCTGGTTTATTTCTTTAACATTTTTGTAAGCACACCAAAAGCTCCGCGTATAAAAGTAGCACTGGTTAATACCTTAACAACCTGTTTGGTAAAAAAGCCATCGTCTTTCTTTTTAGGAGTAGCGGTTGTCTTAGACTTTTTTTCTACTACTGGTTCTTCTGCTTGAATTTCACTCAATTTTTTGTTTAGCAATTCATAAGCACTTTCCCGGTCAATAACGTTATTGTATTTGTCTTTTAAAGTCGATTTATGAATCAAACCGTCAATTTCCGCAGGAGTCAAAATATCCATTCGGCTCATGGGAGCCTGAATCATGCAAACAGCAAGTGGCGTTGGAATTCCTTTTTCGTTTAAAACCGTTACCAATGCTTCACCCGTTCCCAATCGGGTAATGATTTCATTGGTCTTGTAAAATTCGGTCGACGGAAAGTTTTCAGATGCCAATTTTATCGCTTTACGGTCTTTATCGGTAAATGCTCTTAAAGCATGTTGAATTTTTAAGCCTAATTGCGCTAAAACACCATCGGGCACATCTGTTGGGTTTTGAGTGATAAAATACAATCCAATGCCTTTTGAACGGATCAGTTTTACAATGGTCTCTATTTGATCTAAAAGTGCTTTACTGGCTTCTTTAAAAATTAAATGGGCTTCATCAATAAAGATGATTAACTCTGGTTGCCCGCTGTCACCTTGTTCGGGCATGGTATTATAAACCTCGGCAAGTAAGCAAAGCATAAAGGTTGAAAACAGTTTGGGTTTGTCTTGAATGTCGTTTAAACGCAAAATGTTGACATATCCGTTGCCGTTTTCATCAATCCGCATTAAATCTTTAATATCAAATGATGTTTCGCCGAAAAACAAATCGGCATCTTGCTGTTCTAGTTCAATTAGTTTGCGTAAAATAGCTCCGGTTGATGCCGTTGAAACACGACCGTATTCCTTTTCGATATCTTCTTTTCCTTCATTGGTAATAAATTGAATCACTTTTTTTAAATCTTTTAAATCTAATAAAGGCAGCTGGTGGTCGTCGCAATATTTAAAAATCAATGACATTACGCCCGATTGTGTATCGTTTAAATCTAAAATACGCGACAAAAGTACCGGACCAAATTCTGATATGGTGGCACGTAATCGTACGCCGTTTTGTTTTGAAATGGTTAATAATTCAACAGGAAATGCCTGTGGAGTATAGAGAAGGTTCATTTTTGCATGGCGATCTTCTATAAAAGGCGTTTTTTCGCCGGCTTCGGCAATTCCGCTGAAATCCCCTTTTATATCCATCATTAAAACGGGAATGCCTTTATTGGATAATTGTTCAGATAATACCTGAATGGTTTTTGTTTTTCCGGTTCCGGTAGCTCCGGCAATTAAACCGTGCCGATTCAATGTTTTTAAAGGAATGTTCACAAAAAGATCAGTAACAGCTTCGTTGTTTACCATTGCTCCGCCAAGCGTGATGTAATTGGTTTTAAAAGAATAACCTTCTTTAATTTGTTCGGTAAATTTTTCTATTTCCATTTGAATAATTGTGTTCGTTCTGTACAGTTTCTCCTTAATGTATTTAGTATAACTTAATAAGAAAAGTTTTATAAAGATATAAACTTCTGTGAATTTAAAAAATTCAACAAATACGAAGATTAATTAATTGTTAAGGACTTTTTACGGTATACAAGCAATAATAATGAAAACAAATCGTTTAATGATTTTGAGGATGCTAAAAAAATACTAAAAGGTAAAATAATTGTTTCTTTTTAGTTAATTTTAAAGCCTTGAAAAATGTGAAGCAAAAAAATATTTTTTTATTAAAAGTAAAAAACTAAATTTGCTACGCTTGAAAAAAGTAAAACTAATTTTAAAAATTGAGTAAACATTAAATTTAAATTTTATTAAGATGACACAAACAGTTGAGAAAAATCCAAGTAATTCAGGATTATCAAACGTGGCGGCGGCGATTACAGTAATAGTATGTCTTTTGGTTGGTTTCACTATCTGGCATTTCTTATTAGGTAATCCGAGCAACTTCCAGAATGGAGATCCTTCAGGTGAGCCTAATCCAGGAAACTTGTTAGGTATGATGTATAAAGGGGGACCTGTTATAGCTGTATTAATTGGATTATTAACTACAACTATTGTTTTTGGTATTGAAAGATGGATTGTTGTTAGCAAAGCAGCTGGAACAGGAGACGTTAAAGGTTACGTTGCTAAAGTACAATCATTAGTTAATGCAAATCAAATCAACGAAGCTATTGAACTTTCTGACAAACAAAAAGGTTCTGTGGCAAACGTAGTAAAAGCGGCTTTGATTAAATTAAAAGAAGTTAAAAGTGAAGGTTTTGATGCTGATAAAGCTACAGAAACCATTCAAAAAGAAATTGAAGAAGCTACAGTATTAGAAATGCCAATGTTAGAGAAAAACATGATTATCTTGGCAACATTAGTATCAATTGGTACATTAGTAGGTTTGTTAGGTACGGTAACAGGTATGATTAAAGCGTTCTCGGCTTTATCAACTGCAGGTTCGCCAGACTCGGCTGCATTGGCAACCGGTATTTCTGAGGCGTTAATGAATACTGCTACTGGTATTGGTACATCTACATTAGCTATTGTATTCTACAACATATTCACCACAAAAATTGATAAATTAACACATTTTATCGACGAAGCCGGGTTCGCAATTACACAATCTTACAGAAGACACAATAAATAATTCAACATTTATTGTAGTTTGTAAATATTGTATAATCCCAGATTAAAAATCTGGTTAAAAAAGAAGAAAGAATATGGCAAAAATGAAAAAATCAAGTACAAGAATTGATATGACCGCAATGTGCGACGTATCGTTCTTATTGCTAACATTCTTCGTTTTAACCTCTACAGCAAAAACTCCGGAAGTTTACCCGGTAGATTTGCCAGCGTCAACAAAAGAAACTAAAATTCCTTCAGACGATATTTTAAGTATCACTGTTGGTCAGGAAAATGTTTTCATTGGTTTGGCAGGCAGAGAAGATCGAATTGATGTGCTAAATAGAATGGGGCAAGAATATAACATCGAATTTACCAAAGAAGAACAAAATACCTTTGCAGGTATGGAAAACTTCGGTGTTGATATTCGTGAAATGAAGAGCCTGTTGGCAAAACCCTCAAGTGAGCGAATGAAAAAAGAATTGCATAAAGGTATTCCTTATAAAGATTCTTTAAACAATCAGTTATCATCTTGGGTACAAAAAGCACGTGAATCATCTTGGCAACGTAAAGAATCATTCTTAAAAGTTGCAATTAAAGGTGATGCCAACGAACAATATGGAACCATTAAAGAGATAATGGATATTTTACAGAAACAACGTCAAAACCGCTTCTACCTTGTTACAGGTTTAAGATCAGACGACTTTTAATCACTAAAATTTAAAAAGAAATGGCAGAATTAAATACCGGTGGTAACGAAGGAAAAGGCGGCAAAAAAGTAAGAAGTAAAAAACAAAATGCCGGCGTTGATTTAACGGCGATGGTAGATTTGGCATTCTTATTGATTACGTTCTTTATGTTAACCACCTCTTTATCTAAACCGCAGTCAATGGATTTGACCATGCCGGATAAATTAGAAGAACCGGATCCTACTAAAATACAAGATGCAAAAGCCTCTAAAACCATGACTATTTTAATAGGTAAAGATCGTAAGTTAAAATATTACATGGGTTTGCTAAAAGAGCCTTATCAAGGAGTTGGACCAACAGATACACCTTATGGCAAAGAAGGTATTCGTCAGGTTATTTTGCAAAAAATGGCGAATTTAAGAGCCGCAGGGCATGAGGGTAAAGATGGAATTGTTGTGTTAATTAAAGCAACCGAAGATGCAACTTATACCGATATGATTGACATTTTAGATGAAATGGCAATTACAGGAGTTGAAATCTATGCGTTGCAAGACATGACAGAAGACGAAAAAGCAGTTATGCAGTAAGCATAACATAAAAAAATAAACTATTATGGCTAATATTAATTTATTTGGAAAGGATTGGCGGAACATTGTATTCGAAGGTCGTAATAAGGCTTACGGAGCATACAAGTTACGTGAGGAAAATCCTAAAACTACACTGCTTGCATTATTGCTTGGGGTAGTTTGTATTGGGTTAGCTTTTGGTGGATCGGTTGCATACAAATCACTTTTTGGAGAAAAATTCAACAAAAAGGTAAATGATGCGAATGTAGAAGTGACAGAAATTGTTTTGCCAGAGTTACCAGAGCCAGAGCCACCTGTTGAAGAGGTTAAAGAAGAACCAATTCCTGAGCCTGAGCCTGAAGTAGCAGATGCTTCAAAATCTGTACAAGAAGAAGTGAAATTTCTTGAAACGGAAGTAAAGAAAGACGAAGAAGTAAAAAATGAGCAAAAAACAGCTCAGAAAGATTTCGACGATACAAAAACTTCTGGACGTGAAGACCGAGAGGCAGATAAAGACGGTGATACTAAATTTGATGGTAAACAAACCGGTGGTGCCGATAAAGGTTCTCAAGGAACAGGAACAGGGGAAAAGTTCTCTGATGACGAAAATAAAGTTTGGGGATTTGTTCAGCAAAAAGCAGCACCAAATGAAGGTATGCAGAAATTTATGAACAATTTCGTTCGTAAATTTAACGCACCTGATGTGGGCGGTAATGTTAAACAGATCAAAATCCGTTTAAAATTTACTGTTGAAAAAGATGGATCTTTTACCGATTTACAAGTGCTTGACGATAAACAAGGAGCCGGTAAAGAAGCTATGCGTGTATTAAAATCGATGCCAAAATGGAAACCGGCACAACACAACGGTAAAACGGTTCGATCTAAATTTACCTTACCAATTACCATTAATGTAAATAACTAATATGTTACAAAACATTATAAATAATTTTAAACAAAAATCGCTGTTACAGCGATTTTTGTTCTTTACCGGATTACTGTTTTTGGTATTGTATTTTGTATTGGGGTGTATGTTTATCTTTTGGAAAACCATTCCTTTAGAGCTTTCTTATACACGAAGGGTACTCTTTGGGGTATTGCTTATTATTTACAGTATTTTCCGTTTTTTTAGAATCATTAATATAAGACAAGAATAATTTCTTGTCTTTTTTTATTTATTCAGATAATAAAAAGAAAATGTTTTACGTTATATTACAAAAGTGTGTTTATATTTTGTATATTTAGTTAAAATATTTAGTATGATTTGAAAATTTACTCTTAATTTTAAAATATTTCAATCATGAACAATTTAAATTTATTTGGGAAAGAGTGGCTTAATATTGTGTTTGAAAACCGCAATAAATTATACGGGGCCTATAAATTACGGCGAGAAAGTAACAAAACAACTTTTATGGCGTTAGCAATTGGTTTGGGAATCATAAGTTTGGGATTTGGCAGTTCTTATCTATATGCTTCTAAACCAACAGAAACAGTTAGAATTGTAACCCTGCCAGATAAGGAAACTTCTACGGTAGCTCCTAAAGATATTGATACGCCGCCAGAAAAACCAAAGGATCTTCCAAAAGATGTTGTAGAACCAACAACACCTAAAGAGAAAACGGCATCGGCACGAACCTCTGTTCAAAAAGAAATTGAATTTAAAGAAATGCGTGCAGAAAAAGATAACAAAGTTGCCAACAATCATTTAGCCGCACAAAGTGATTTTACAGACGAGATTCAATCGGGACAAAAAAACAATGATGCAGACTTGGAAAACGGCGTTTTAAAATCGAATGGCGGAATAACAGGTGATGCCAAAGACGGAGTCGACGGCAAAAAACCTGGCGATGACGTGGGAACAACAACTACGGATCTGACAAATAACATTGTAAGATTGGTTCAACACAAAGCCATGCCAAATGAAGGCTACGATAAATTTTTTGAATCATTCATCCGTAAGTTTTCAAAAAACAGTATTGAAAGCAACGAGAAAGAATTGGTTATTAAATTGCGTTTTGTTGTAGAAAAAGACGGATCGTTTACCGATATTCAGATTATAGAAGATAAATTTGGCTTAGGTAATGAAGCTGTTCGCGTTTTAAAATCAATGCCTAAATGGAAACCCGCACAACACAACGGAACCACCGTTCGTTCAATATTTACCTTACCCATAAAAGTAAGAGTCAACAATTAAAATAAAAGCCCGTTCACAGCGGGCTTTATATATTGCACATTCAAAAGTTTTTTGGGATTAAATGAATATATTTTCGTCTAACATTTTTTTGAGTGTTAAAAATGCAAAATTTGTAAAGTTTATTAAAAAAAAAATTAGTAGATTTAGCAATCAATTAATAGAGTACATTTATGAAACAGATAATATGGTCTGTGATAGGGTTAAGTTTGTTGGTTTCTTGTAAAAAAAGTACAGAATCAATAACCGAAATAAAAGAAGCGTATGATAAAGGAACGACAGAAATGTACGTTGAATCATCTGTTTACCCTGTGGTTGATGATATTAATGAAGTATTTAAATCATATTATAACAATGCGGATATCAAGTTAAAGATGCTTTCGCAAAATGAGATTTTAAATGCGGTTTATAAAGATTCTAATCGTTTGGCAGTGTTGCCTAAAACATTCTCAGCAGAAGAATTAGCAGTTTTTAAAGGGAAAGTAGTGCCTAAAATTACACCAATTGCTAAAGATGCGGTGTTGTTTATAACACAGAAAAATACAAATGATACATTAATTAATTATAACGATGTAATTGAAATTTTTAAAGGAACAAAAACATCAGATAAGGTATTTGTATTTCACGATGCAAATTCAGCCATTGTATCAAACATAATGAAAGATGCCAAAGTTGATAACATAAGTAAAAATGTATATTACACCAAAACGGTAGAAGAAATTGTATCTTATATTAATAAAAATAAAAACGCCATTGGCGTTGTGGGGATCAACTGGATGCTGCAACCCGATGACAAAATAAAAGAAAATATTAAAGAACTGCGGTCAATGTGGGTTTATAACGATTCGTTAAAACAATATTTTGCTCCGTCTCAAAGCACCATTGCAGACAATACCTATCCGTTAATAAGAACAATAAACATTATTGATGTTCAGGGAAAAACCGGATTGGGAACAGGCTTTGCAAGTTTTGCAGCATCAGACAAAGGGCAGCGCATTGTTTTAAAATCGGGTTTAATGCCAATAACATTACCAAAACGAGAAATAAACATAGTTGAATAATCTAAATTTTTTCAATATAATTGTAAATTATGAATAAAAAAATTACATTAAGTTTAGCTTTATTATCATTTATCTTCAGTGTTAATGCCCAAACAGGTGCTGATATTGATACAGCAATAAAATACGGTCGTTACGATGTTGCAAAAAAAGATTTATATAAGCTTATAAAATCACAACCCAATCAAGGAAGAAATTTTTATCGTTTAGGAACAATTCATTTAATCGAAAACAATCAGGATTCGGCAAATTATTACTTCAAACAAGGTTTACGGGCAGTTAAAGAACCGGATATTAATAATATAGGAATTGGAAAAATATCTTTGTTAAACGGTAAAGATAAAGAAGCAAAATCGAAATTTAACGCAGGTACTAATAATTTACCGTTAAACGATTACGAAACGTTCTTGGTTGTAGCAGATGCATATACTAAAGCTCCAAAACCTGATTTTGATGCTGCTTTAGAATATGTAAACTATGCCTTGCTTGTCGATTTAAAAATTCCGGAGCCGCACATTGCACGCGGAGATATCTATTTTGCTGAAAAACGATTTGTTGATGCCCGCAGAGTATATTTTGAAACGTCAAAAATGTTTCCTGAAAGCCTTTTGCCTAAAATGAAATTGGCAGATGTGTTCCGTGCAGGTAATGAATTTGGAGAGGCTATAAAAGTATATGATTCTATTGTAGCAAAAAATCCGGATTATATTGATGTTTATAAACAATTGGGGTTAACTTATGCAGATTATGCCCGTTTTGAAGACGATAAATCTTTATTAGATAAAGGAGTTGAAAATTATTTTAAATACCATGGTTTAATTGGCGAAAGTTTAGATACCGACAATGAATTAGCGGCATATTTAATCAAAAATAAACATTACAAGGCATTAGGTGATTTGGTTAGAACCAAATGGTACACCCGCGGAGATAACTTCTATATGTATCGTTACCGTGCCATTGCCGATTTCCAGAACGGTAAATTTGCAGATGCAAAAGAAAGTATCAATAAATATTTTGATGTTCAGGATAAAAAAGAAAATATTTTACCCATTGATTACTTATATAAAGGACTTTCAGAATTAGAAACATCTCGTAATGAAGATGGTACTTTTAATGAAGCGGTTTATAAGAAATCAATCGAAGAAATGTCTAAAGCTGTAAAAGAAAATCCACAATTAGGAGTAGCATTACACCAGTTAGGAGTTGATTTGTTTAAAGACGAACATTTTGAACAAGCTTATTTTGTGTTTGATTTGGCATCTAAAGATGAAAAATCGCCTTATTACGTGTACGATATGTACTACAAAGGAAATGCACTTTATATGGCAAGTGACAATCCAATGTTTAATGACCAGTTACAAAAGGCAAAAAGCGATTTAGATAACTCATTGAAGAAAACACCTACTTTTGAGGCTTATTTAATCAGTGCCCGTGTAAACAGAAATTTAAATACCTCAACTTCTTTAGCCCAAATGGAGAAAGACTATGAAGGGTTTATAAGCTTGTTAACAGAAAAGGGCAGAGCAAACGATGCCGCTTTTAAAGAAGCTTTAGTTGAGGCTTATACTATGATTGGAAATTACAATAAAACAACCAATAAGGAAAAAGCAACAAACGCATTTAAAAAAGTACTGCAATTAGATTCAAGTAACGAATACGCACGAAAGCAAGTGCAAAATGCTAATTAAATAAAAAAGAGTAACTTTAAGTTGCTCTTTTTTTATAAGAGAAATTCAAGAATTGTATCTTTGCAGAAAATTTTAATAATGATAAATAACAGTCGTTCAAATGAAAAGTTGCCTTTAATGGAAGCCTTTTACACCATTCAGGGAGAAGGTTTTTACACAGGGCACGCAGCTTATTTTATACGTTTAGCAGGTTGTGATGTGGGTTGTCATTGGTGCGATGTTAAAGAAAGTTGGAACGAGAACCTGCATCCAACCATTGCTATTGATGAAATTGTAGCTCAGGCTGAAAAACACGGAAAATTAGTCGTAATTACCGGTGGAGAACCATTGATGTGGAATTTAGATGCACTGACCTCACAATTAAAACAAAAAGGAATACAGACCAATATGGAAACGTCGGGTGCTTATGAACTTTCGGGCTTTTGGGATTGGATCTGTCTATCGCCGAAAAAGACAAAATTGCCCACACAAAGCGTGTACGATGCAGCGAACGAGTTAAAATGCATTATTTACAACAAACACGATTTTACGTTTGCAGAAGAACAAGCTGCCAGAGTAAATAAAGCTGCAAAACTGTATCTGCAGGTAGAATGGAGCAAAAAAGACGAAATGCTTCCCGTTCTGATAGAATATGTTAAGAATAATCCTAAATGGGCTATTTCTACACAAACACATAAATATTTGGATATTCCTTAAAATATTATAACTTTACATAAAAAAGTTATGAAAAAAATAGTTTTACTGCTTTGCATTTTCCTATCTGTAAACGGTTTTGCTCAGGCAAATAAAAGCGATGTAATTAAACTTGTTGAATTGTCGGGCGAAATCAATGAATTTTATAGTATTGCTGACGAAATTTCAAAACAACTTTCACCAAACAACCGGGAAAGTTTTAAAAAAGATATGGAGCCTTTACTTGCCAAACAAAAAAACAATTTGATATCTTATTATTCCCAAAATCTGTCACAAAGCGAAGTAGAGAATCTTATTGAATTCTACCAATCACCATTGGCAAAAAAATTCATGATGGTAAAACAGAATTATGCCACGGTTTTAAGCAATAAATCAGAAGCCTTTAAAGCAGAGATCCAGGGAATTATAATGAAATATATGATGTAAAAAGAGAAGTTTTAACTTCTCTTTTTACAAATGCCAGGATCTATATGAATCTTCTATGCGGTTAAATTTCAGCCACGGATACACAGATTAAAAATGAGTAAACAAATATTACAAACCTACATCTCGCTTTTTTTTGATTTTTTATAAACATCAATTATATGAAGCCGCAATAAAATTCCGTAGGCATTAAATGTTTGTGAGAAAAATGTGGCTATTTTGTAATTCGTGCTAAATAATCAAAATTTTTACCTTCACTAATCAATTCACAATGTAGATTTTGTGCTAAACAGGCATTTTGCAAGGTGTTAAAATCTAAATACAACCAGTTAAAAGGTTCTTCTTTTTCGCCTTTGTAGGTCAGGTTAAAAACCAATTCGCCGTAATAATCGCCGTATATCGGAATCCATTTGCCACCGTCTTCATCTTCATCAAACATATAGATTAGATCAGAACTATCAATTAAAATTTGTCCGTTAGCATTCAGTAAACACTTTAACTTTGATAAGTAAAGATCGATATTTTTCAGCTTACCAAAAATTCCTGTGCCATTCATCAGCAGTAAAATGGTATCAAATTTTTCGGATTCGTCTAAATGCAGTACATCGGTCAATTGCGTCTGTTTCACTCCTCGGATTTTACACGTTTCCATAGCATTGGGCGAAATATCAATAGCTAAAACATTCAATCCTTTCTCTTGCAGATATAACGAATGGCTTCCGGCACCACACCCCACATCTAATACCTTACCGCGGGCAAGTTTTAAAGCTTTTTGCTCTAATTTGGGCATTTCTTTAAACGAACGAAAAAGATAAGAAACATCCATTTCATCGGCTTCGCTGATAGTGGTTTCGGTAATTAAATTCTCTGGTTGATTATTTTGCACGTAATCAAGCATTGCTTTGCCAAAAAGATCTTTAAACATAATTGATTATTTGTAATTTTGCATTTTAAAATTGCAATGGAACAGTATTTAAAACAATTGCCAAAGTTAGCAAAAGATAAGCATACCGAAAACAAGAAGTATTTTGATAAGCTAAAGAAAAAGACACCTAAAGATTTAGACTATAAAATGCAGCTTATTCACGATGATGTATTTAAGAAAACCGATTGTTTAAAATGTGCGAATTGTTGTAAAACCACAGGGCCACTGTTTACGCAGGCAGATATAGAACGAATTGCCAAATATCTGCGAATGAAACCGCAGCAGTTTACTGATAAATATTTGCGGATAGACGAAGACCGCGATTATGTGTTACAAAGCGTTCCGTGTACGTTTTTAGATGCCGAAAATTACTGTATGATTTACGATGTACGCCCGAAAGCCTGCAGAGAATTCCCTCATACCGACCGGAAAAAGTTTCAGCAAATAAGCCATCTTACCTTAAAAAATGTTGCTATTTGTCCGGCAGCTTTTGCTGTTGTTGAAGAAATAAAAAAGAAAATGCCTTTGTAAAAAAGGCATTTTATATAAAACTATGTTCGTTATCTAAATAATTTTTCAGGAAGTTTTGAGCGTCTTCTTCATTCTCAAAAGTGTCAATGACGTATTCTACCAAATTTAGAATAAACTCTTTAAAGCGCTCAAACAAATCAACAACACGACCTACAATGCGAAGAAACCATTCGTAAAAACATTGAAAACGGTCGATAATAGAAAAAATCACGTTGGTGGTATCCATAACAATTCGTTTTTATTTAACAGTACCAAATATAATAAAAAAACACATAAATTATACGGTTTGTAATGATAAATTGAAGTTAAAAATCGCTGTAAAGTAAATATTTTTCACGTGTTTTTTTAAATCTTTCTAAATCAGTCTGCCACGATTTTTTTATTTCGTTTTCTGATAAACCTTTTTCAATTTGTTTTTGTAGTTGATCAGTTCCTGCAAGCTTGATGAAAAAGTTATTAAAGAATTTTTCTTTGTTATCGGTATTTTGATACGCTTTTAAAAGCCATTGCAAAGATAGACCGTCAATGGTTGTATGAGCCGATAAATCTTCGCCATAACATTTCACCCCATTATGAACCGGGTCTTTTGCCCCTTCGTTTGGTTTGGGCGTAAAAGTAAAATCCATGTTTTTTAAATAAGGCGAACCATAAATCTGGAACTGTTTATTGGTTCCCCGACCCATACTTACATTGGTTCCTTCAAAAAAACATAAACTTGTGTACAGATTTATGGCTGTATCGTTCGGTAAATTGGGAGAAGGATTTACAGGCAACGAATACGGCATTCTCTTGTTGTAATTTTTGCAAGGAATAACGGTTAATTTGCATTGAATACCGTTTTTGAGCCATTTTTCGCCGTTAATCATTTGGGCATATTCGCCAATGGTCATTCCGTGTAAAACAGGAATGGGGTGCATACCAACGAAGCTTTTGTTTTTTAATTCTAAAACAGGTCCGTCAACGGTTGCTCCTTTTGGGTTTGGTCTATCTAAAACAATCAGCGGAATATTATTTTCGGCACAAGCTTCCATTAAATAGTGTAACGACGAAATATAGGTATAAAATCGCGCACCTACATCCTGCAAATCAAAAAGCATTACATCAATGCCGGCAAGCTGTTCTTTAGTCGGTTTTTTGTTGTTTCCGTACAACGAAATAATCGGTAAACCGGTTTGGGTATCTTTTCCGTCTTTAATCAATTCACCGGCATCAGCCGTTCCGCGGAAACCGTGTTCGGGTGCATAGATTTTTTGAATATTGATTTTGTTTTCGATTAAGAAGTCTATGATAGATTGATCTAATATTTTAACAAATCGAGATTTATATGTAATTTTTTGCTCTCCCGTTTGAGCGTGATAATCAGCTCCAGATAAACCTCTTTGAATAACTCCGGTTTGATTTGTCAAAACACCCACTTTTTTATCTTTTAATAACGGAAGATATTTGTCGGTTTGTTCTGCACCAGTTTGTATAGATTGTGCATAACCAATAAAACTTAAACTTGTAAATACTGTTACAAAGAAAAATAAAAATGTATTTTTGAAAAGAATTTTAGATTTCATAGCCTTGAATTTATCTTATTTTATTGCTAAACGGTTAGCAACTTCTAAAAAGTATAAAAATAGTGTTTCTGCACCAATTATAAAAATTGCTATTGCTGCAGTAGCCATCAGCGTGGTAATGATGTTGGTTTCGGTGGCTACAGGTATGGGTTTGCAACAAAAAATCCGCGATAAAATTACATCGTTCAACGGTCATGTGGTGATTTCGAATTTTGATAACAATCAGTCCGAAATCACGTTGGAACCTATTTCTACCCAACAGAATTTTTATCCGAAATTTACCGAAGTACCTGAAGTTACAGCAGTGCATCCGTTTGCTACAAAAGCCGGAGTGGTTAGAACCGATAAATCGTTTGAAGGAATTGTGTTTAAAGGAGTAGATGAGAATTATCAATGGAATTTTCTGCGGGATTATTTGGTAGATGGTAAATTACCCCAATATGAAGAACAGGGAATGACGAACGAGGTTATTGTTTCAAGTTTTTTAGCGAACCGGTTGGAACTAAAAGTAGGGGATAAGCTGCCAACGTATTTTTTACGAAATCAAGAAGCTGAATTGCCCACCGTGCGCTCTTTTACCATTTCAGGCATTTATGATTCGGGTTTTCCGCAGTTCGATGAAACTTTTGTTATTGGCGATTTAAGACACGTACAACGATTAAATAAATGGCAACAAGATGAAGTAGGAGGTTTTGAAGTGTTTGTGAATGATTTTACCCAAATTGAACAGATTGCCGATGAAATTTACAGACACATTCCATCTACCTTAAACAGCGAGCCTATTACGACCAAATACCAAAACATTTTTGAATGGATGAGGGTATTTGACCTAAATATTTATATTATTATAGGCTTAATGATTTTGGTTGCTGTGATCAATATGGTGGTTGCGTTGTTGGTTTTGATTTTAGAACGTACACAAATGGTTGGTCTTCTAAAAGCAATGGGAGCAAAAAACTGGACAATTCGCAAAATATTTGTTTACAATGCTACCTATATTGTCGTTATTGGATTGGTAATAGGTAATGTAATAGGTTTAAGTTTGTTATTTATTCAGCAACACTTTGGTATTATTACGTTAGACCCCACACAATATTACGTAAAAGTAGCGCCGGTACATATTTCCATAATCTACGTGTTGTTGATTAATGTGGCTTTAGTGGTTATCTGTTATTTAATTATGCTGATTCCATCGTACTTAACCACAAAAATTTCTCCGGTAAAATCAATTAAGTTTCAATAATAAAGTAGATAAAAAACTGCAAAATCTTGATAGGTTTTGCAGTTTTAGAACTATTGATAATAGGTGTTATTTTTCAGAAACTTGCTCTTTGGATAACAAATACCTAATAACCGTTTCAGCACTGTGCAGACCAAATAATCCCGGCATCCAGCTGTTGGTTCCAAAAAACGATTTTTTGAAATTTGTTCCATCAGTCATTTTTAAGCTGGTTTCATCTGGTTTTTCTAATGAGAAAACGGCTTTTACACCACTTTTAACTCCCATTTTCCGCAAACGTTTGCGAATTACCTTAGCCAGCGGGCAAACATCGGTTTTACTAATGTCTTTAACCACTACTTTGTTGGCCAACATTTTTCCTCCGGCACCCATATTCGAAATAATTTTCACTTTTGCTTTTTTGGCAGCTACAATAATGTTTAATTTAGGGGTTATACTGTCTATACAATCTAAAACATAATCGTAATCACTGGTAACAATTTCATGAGCGCGTTCCGGAGAAACAAACTCCTGAATTCTGGTTAAGTTTAGTTCCGGATTAATGTCCATTAAACGATCGCCCACAATCTCTACTTTTGGCTTGCCAATAGTACTGTGCAAGGCCGGTAATTGTCGGTTAATATTTGTAATATCTACCGTATCGCCATCAACAATAGTGATGTTGCCCACGCCTGCACGTGCAATAAATTCGGCTGCAAACGATCCCACGCCGCCCAAACCAATAATTAATACATTTGCGTTTTTTAAGGCTTGTAAACCTTTGGTTTTAAATAATAATTCTGCTCTTTCTTGCCAAACAGCCATTCTAAATTAATTTATGTAAGCTTCCCCGATCGAAAAATCGGTTTCACATTACGGGTTAAAAACTCTGTTATAATTTTTTTCAATTATACTTTTTACATCTAACTGTAATATATCTTCGGCTTTGCGGTATACGTCAAAAATGGTGTGTTCCATCATATCGGTTTCGAAAAAAATACGGTTAACAGGTATTTCTTTCAATACAATGCTTAATTCTGGATTCAATAACAAGTATTTTCCAAAGGAAAGATAAAAACCATTTTTAATTAAGCTTGCTGCCACCTGTCCGTTTTTAGAAAATCCGTGAATGATTAACGGAATGCTTAAATTCAGTTGTTTTTTTATCTCAATTATTTCCTGATATGCCGCAACGCAGTGCAAAACTACAGGTTTTTTATATTTTTCGGCTAAATATAATTGCGGAATTAACACTTTTTTTTGAACTGTTATCGATGTTTCAATTCGTTTATCCAAACCACATTCGCCAATTGCTTTACATTTAGGATGCTGAATGATTTGTTCCATTTGCTCCATATCGGCATCTAACGTATTTTCATCTAAATACCACGGATGAATACCCACTGAAAAGATATCGGTTTGATAATTAATTTCATCAGGATATTGATTGACCAATTCTGTTACGTCCGGGTGATAGGTGGAATGATGTGTGTGGATATTATAATACATGCTTAAAATTTTACGCCGGCAAGTACCTTAATGTTTAAAAAATTCACATCGGGTGTGATGGGACAAGAATATCCCGAAGTATAGGCACAATAAGGGTGGTACGCTTTGTTAAAATCTAACCAAAGAATATTTTCATCGGGAATTTCAATGTCTAAGTATCTGCCGGCACCATACGTTTCGTCTCCGCTTGTTAAATCAATAAAGGGCAAAAATAAATGTTTTTCATAGCCTTTGCGTTTAATCAAATTCAGATTTTGATAAACCTCTAATTCAAAATTTTGACTATAAATGTTAAATTTTAAAATGCCGTATCGTTTGTAAGCTTGGGTTTTTCCACTCGATGTCGGCATTTGAAATGTTTTTTCGTTTGCTAATTTTTCTAATTTAGCCAAAACCACAAAATCAGCATTGTAGTCATAAAAAACCAGTCCGTTAAAATGGACTATTTCTTCTGGTTTTAAAGGAGTTTCTTTTGCATTAAAATAAGAGTCGTTTAAGGCTTTTTGATATGTTAAAACTTCATTCTTAGACTGTTGAGAAAACGTTAAACTTGACGTAAACAGAAGAAATATTAGTAAATTTCGCATATGATTTTTTTTCAAATTTACTATTTATTTTATTAACACTTAAAATATTTAAACATATGAAAACAGTCAGATTATTTTGTTTAATGCTATTATTTACAACAACTCCATTTAGAATTAATGCTCAAATTAATCAAGATCAGATGGATACAATCAACACAACTTTTTCTATTGAAATCAATGCCGATAATACTTTAGAAGAATTAACGCAGATCGAAAAAATGCTCAGAGAACAATACAATACCACTGTTACTTTTGAAGATGTAAAAATCGATACTAACAAAATTGTAGCACTTCGAATGAAACTGGTTAACAAAAATCAATCGTTTATGAAAACTATTGATAACGGAAATCTGCCTATTGATCCTTTCAGAATTATTATTAATGAAAAAGAAAATCAGAATTGGGTAAGTATTGATGACGAAAGCAATACATTTGGATTTGATTTTTTTAGTAAAAAACAAAGTGATTTATTCGAACCTTTTTCAGAAAGATTCCCCGAAAGGAATATAAATTTTGATGATTTTAACGCACATTTTGGTCAATTATTAAAACAAATGGAAGCAACCAATAAGCGATTTGAAGAAATGTATAAGCAATTAGAAAATGATCCTGAAGCAACAAAAGAAATCATTAATAATGAAGACGGATCTACTACAACGATTATTTCTAAAAAGGGATAATTTTTGTACCTTTAATTAAAATTCTTACAGATGAAAAAAGCTTCTTTTTTGTTATTTTTAGCAACATTAACGGCTTGTCAAACCAAATCGCAAGTAGTTGATTTTAAAGAAACGTTTGCTTTAGACAAAACACATAAAGAGGTTTCGGGCATGGTGTTTCACGAACCCACTGACAAACTCTGGATGTTACAAGACAAAGGAAATCCGGCAGAACTATATGCTTACACTACCAAAGGAACATTTGCTCAAACATTGAAAATCATCAATCAGGAAAATACCGATTGGGAAGATTTATCGCAAGATAAAAACGGTAATTTATATATTGGCAACTTTGGCAATAACGATAATAAACGACAAGATTTACGAATTTTAAAAATAGACGGTACAAAACTAAACGAGTCTGTAACAGAAGCTTCGCAAACAACAACGTTTACTTATGAAGATCAAAAAGGTTTTCCGCCTAAAAAAAGTAATTTGTTATATGATTGTGAGGCTTTTGTGACAACTGCCGATCACTTTTATTTATTTACAAAGAACAGGTCAAAAGGTTTTGACGGTACTTTTTACGTTTATAAAATTCCTAATAGACAAGGAAGTTTTATTGCAAAAAAAATAGCTACTTTAAAAACTTGTGAAAATTATAAAAAATGTGCTATTACAGGTGCTGCCATGAATAAAGCTGAAACTAAAATTGCTTTAAGCACACATGACAACGTTTTTCTGATTGATTTTAAAAACGAAACTTCGTTTACACAAGCAAATATAAAGTCTGTTGCGTTACATCATAATTCACAAAAAGAAGCTCTAACTTTTTTAGACGATGAAATACTGCTGATTGCAGACGAAAAAGAAAAAGGTGCTAATGGCGGAAAAGTTTATACATTGGGTTTGCATTAAAATGTAAACCCAATACCAAAACTTACCAAACTGTTTTCTTTACTTGTAAAAATGCCGGCATGCGCCGTAAAAGAATCTAAAGCGTTTAACCATAAACCACCGCCATAACTGTGATACCATGTATTACTAACGGTATATTTATTCCAAATCCTTCCGGTATCGTACCCAGCATAAATACCATAACTTAGCGGAATGACCCCATTAGTGATATGTTTCATTTTATAACGAAGGTCCTGACTGGTAACAAAAGCAGCATGACCAATAAAACGTTGTTGACGGTAGCCTCGTAATCCATTATTTGAACCAATTGATGCTGCCTGATAAAAATGATAATCATCTCCAAATATCTTCTCAAACAGATAAGTTGACGACCATGTAAGCTTTTTATTGTTGCTGACAGGCACCACAAAATTTAGTTTTGTATTTAAATATTGATGCGATTTGCTAAAATCGTCCATATAATAACGCGTACCAAATAAGGTCATAAAACCTAAACCAACAGTTGGCTCTTGAATATTGTCATAATTTTCAAACTGATATTTTAAACGGGCACCTAAAAAATGCTTGCGCGTGTAAGTATCAAACAAATGCGTTAAAAGCTCTTCATCAATTAAACGACCATTTGTTTTTTCAATTTTTGTAGATTCATAAGTCGCTCCAATTAAAAAAGAACTTCCGTTTCTGCCTTTCCATTCGTACGAAGGTTTAAATTCTAACTGAGAAGTCCTTACCCTGTAATAATTATCCTTAAAGAATTTATTGTTATAAACAGCAGAGTTATGCAGACCAAAATAATTTCTGGTAAAGTTTGAAGATGTAGCCAAAGCTTCAACAACCCAAAAACCGGTGTTTGAATAATCTTTAAAACTACCGTTATAAGATGTAAAAATACCCGAAGTTGCAAAATTGTATTTTACCCGTAACTGGTGCTTTTGCGAGTACGGATTTTGATTGAATTTTTTTAGGGTGTAAATCCCGTTCAATCCCAACATTACACCATTGTCACGGTTATAACCGGCATCGGGTAAAATGGTTAATACATTCAATGGTGCTTTGCGGTAGTCGTATTGGTTTAAATTATACTGATCGCGCAAAATTAAACGAGTATTCTTTTTGCTTTCAATGGTAATGGGTTTTGAATAATAATCAAAAACTTTTGTTGGTGTTTTTCCGGATATATTGTAAATATCGTTATTTCTACCACCGATTAACTTTAAATGAATAGGCGATTTTTTACCCACAACTTGTATCTCATCATCATCATCTAAACCGTAAATCCAAAGTTCTTTTGTGGTTTTTGGGAAATACGTATAAGTTTGAATGAATTCATCGCCCGATTTTTTAATCCGGAAATAATCTACCGTTATTTTATCTTTAGAAGTATTTACCACAAAACGATCTTTTTTATTGGTACCAACAACGATTCCATATTTAAAAAGTTCTTTATAATATTTTGCGGAAAACGTAACTAATTTAGACCTGCGTTCTTTTAAAACGGTAATGATATCGTTGGTGTATTGATCTTTGATTTCTTCTGGCAGATCATTAAAAGCGTCATTAATTACCTCGTCTGTTAAATGATCTACAATTTCCTGTGCTGTGTTTTGCCAGTCTTCTAAAGACGTATTTTGCAGAAAAACTTTATCTAAAGGAAAAGCCGATTTGGTAATCCAGCGGGGTTTTCCGTAATTTTCCTTAAACGTTTGCATGTGTCGCAACGGGTTTAACTTATTCAGCAAATGCAATAATTCTCCGTCGATTTTTGCAAAAGCCTGATCGCGATCTCTTGGAATGGGTTGAAACACGATATCGTTACCTACTTTTTTCTCTACCCAGCGCCATTGATCGGCATGACGGTCCCAATCGCCAATGACAAAATCAAAAATACGTGCGCGCAAATACATTTTTTCATCCACCTTATATTTTTCATCTTTTTCTAAATTGGAAAGCAGGTCTTGTGTACTGATGATATCGGATCCGTTTCCTAAAGAAGCTGTTTTGGCTTGAGATTTATGTAAACGTTCTTCGATCATATATAATTCGTTACCGTACGTTTCATTATATTTTCCCAAAGCATCTTGTTTAGGAACATAAAACATTTTGGGATTTGTGTGATATAAATTAACCGCATCAGATAATTTTCCGATAATGAAAGGCGTAAATGGATGAGATGTGGTGTAATAATCATCGATAAAATCAAGTACATAAGTATCTTCTAATTTATCTTCGATATAAGTGTTTTTGAAAATGGCAGATTGTAAAAACTGTTTAGAGCTTTTTCGCAATCCGCGCATTACGTATTGTTTTCCGTCTTTATCTTCTAATCTTAAAGAAAGTGATTGATTTCCGCCGCCCGAAATAATTGGTTTCAATCCGCCGTATAAGTTATCCAGGTCAGCCACCGGTGCATTAACATTTGTGCCATAAATACTGCGGTAATGCTGACCAAAAAGAAACTTGTAGGTTTTTGATTTCTGAGTGGCTTTTAACGGATAAACCGATGTCTGTGTGACGTTTTGCGTGATTGCCGGAAATTTTTTATCATAATCGTCCGGTGACATAATTGTTTTTTGAAAAACAACCTCATTGCCTTCATTGGTCATTTTATGAAATGCAATATCCACATTATTGTCGTCATAAATTTTTAAAGTAGCAAATCCTAAACTTCCAATAGAATAACTGGTTGGTTGTACGCTGCGCGCTTCTTCGGTTTTAGAGCCTGCACCGCTGATTAACTGTTTAATGCCGTTGTGTTCTATATATTGTAAATTGTGTTCGTGACCTGAAACAAAAACTACTTGTTCCTGATTTTTAGTTAAAGTGGTTAAACGATCCACTAACATTCGGTAATAAGTATATTGTATATCTGCCGGACTTGCACCTGATGTTTTTCGCAAATAATTACCAATGGTACCCAATACGGGTAACGGAATGTTTTTATACGGAAAAATGTGGTTGCGAAAAGAAAAATACCCGCCATGTGAACCATTTGTAATCATTGGGTGATGAATGGCCACCACAGTAACTTTATTTTGATTTTTATTGATCAGACTTCTGAATTCTTCAAAAAAATCTTCACGGGTTTTAACCACACTTTCTTCATTAATATTAGGATATTTATCCCAATTTTGAATGAACCATTCACTGTCAACAGTAATAATTGTTAGTTGATCGTTTACTTCATAGCTGTCAATCGCGTCGTATTTTTTTGGCAAAAATGACTTTTTTCCTAATTTACTTTCAACGTAATTTTTTTGTTCGGTTAATCCTTCTAAGCCGTGATACCAATCGTGATTTCCGGCTAAAAAAATGGTTTTTCCATGAACATCTGCGGCTAAATTAATCTGGGCATTTAGCTTTTCTTCTGCAAAAGACCGGTTTTTATCATCTGCTAAAGGCATTCCCAAAGGATAAATATTATCGCCTATAAAAAGCAACGTTTTATCATTGCTGTTTTGCTGCAAATATGCTTTTACGGTTTGTAATAACTGCTGACCTTTTTCTTCGTTGGCGTTACCTGCATCGCCCACCACAATAATTTCATGTAATAAATTCTCTTTTTTTACGTTAGTAATCATATTATGAGAGAAATTGTCGCCTATTTGTTCATGAAAAGAAGCACAGGCGTTTAACAATAAAATAATAAGAGCAAAAAGCACAATTTTTGCGGTATGTAAGTTAAATTTCATAATTTTAACGTATCAAAAGAGTCATTCATGGAACTTTTACTAAAAGCCGAAGCTTATATTTTTAACCTATTCAAAGATAAACTATCTTCTGAATATATTTATCATGATTATTTACATTCTTTACGGGTGGTGAATGCTGTAAACGAATTAATTGAAGGAGAAAACATTACCGGTCAAGATGCTGTACATTTAAAACTTGCCGCCTGGTTTCACGATTCGGGATACATTTACGGAGCTGAGAATCACGAAGAAAAAAGTTGTGAGATCTTTAAAGATTTTATAAAGGAGAACGATTTTAACGATGTCTCTATTGATGCTGTTTGCCATTTAATTTTAGCAACAAAATGCAATTATTTGCCCCAGAATTTATTGGAAATGTGTATAAAGGATGCAGATTTTTATCATTTTACATTGGAAAATTACGGCGATCTTTGCGGTTTACTGAAAGAAGAGTTGGAAACCGTTTCTAACAAGAAAATGACAGATATTGAATGGTGCAAGCAAAATTTAAATGTTTTAACAAAACAACATTATTATTTTACCGATTATGCCAAAAAGAACTGGCAACCTAAAAAAGAACAAACCATTTTCACCATTGGAGAAAATTTAAAAAAACAACAATCTGACAAAAAGGGGAAAAATAAACAGATAAAAGAGAAAAAGCTCGAAAAATTGGAACGTCCTGAGCGAGGCATTGATACGCTCTTTCGGGTTACATTAAACAATCACACGCAATTAAGTGCCATTGCCGATAGTAAGGCCAATATTTTATTGTCTGTAAATTCAATAATTATCTCTATTTCACTAACGGCAATTATTCCAAAATTAGACAATCCAAATAATGCCCATTTAATTATACCTACTTTTTTATTGCTGATTTTTAGTGTAATAACGATTGTTTATACCATTTTGGCAACAAAACCTAAAGTAAGTACGAATCCCAATATTAAAAACGACATAGAAACACGCAAAGCGAATATCTTGTTTTTTGGTAACTTTCATCAGCTGCATTTGCAAGAGTTTAATGATGCAATGAACGATTTAATGAAAGACCGTGCTTATTTATATGATACCTTAATTAAAGATTTATATTATTTAGGTTTGGTACTGAATAAAAAATATAAAATGCTGAGCATTTCTTATACTGTTTTCATGATAGGAATTATCGTATCGGTGTCTGCATTTTGTCTGGCTTTTATTCGGTTGTAGTTACATAATTAATAAAATCGGTATAAGAATAAATAGTGAAATCGTCTGTATTAAAATTTGAATTAATGGTTAAACGAATCGCTTGCAAATCGGCTATGTCTTGTAAGTTTTCAACCTCTAAAAATTCTATTTCATCTAAAAAATATCCTTTATACTGTAAAAAATGAATGTAATTTAAATAATCGGTTTTATCGTTTTCATTTAAATAAACAATGGTAAGTTTGTGCGGCTGCACTAAACGTTCCTGACGATCTTTTACCATGGCTTTTGCCAATCGTTTTTTCATTAGTTCGTAACGGATATCGTCATTGTTTTCAACATCGAACCGTTTTTCATCCATTCTAAATTTAATAGCAATAGGATCGCTAAAAACCATAATCAGGCTGGTTAAATCCATGTCAAAAGCTAAGTTTGGTTTTGTTTGTTCGTGTAACATAACCATTTTGCACATTACCTGCATTTGCCATAAACGCAAGTTGTATAAATACATAGAATCGTAGATTTGTGTAGGCGTAATACTGCTGCCAATAAACAAATTATGTTCCACGCCATCGGTCCTAAAACGTTCAAAATAATGCGGATACACTTTTTGAAGTGCAATTTGCTCGTAATCTAAAATTTCAGTCAGATTTTTGTTAATTGTTTGTATGGCTAAATCGTACTTTTTACGCTGATTCCAGAAAAACTGATGTTTTTCATCTAACTGTTCCCAATACTTTTGAATGCGTTTTTTATATTCTGATCTATCGCTTAGCTGTTTAAATAACGGATGGATCGTATCTGTTATATATCTGTGAATTTGAGCTTCGGCAATAAATTGTTGTGTTTTTAACTGCTTTTGAAAATATCCGATTTCATTGATGCGCTGCTGAAAAAGAAAAGTTTCCTCGTGGGGTTTGATGTGTTCCAATACACTTAAAATTTCTTTTAACTGCTTGTTTAAATCGGCAAGGGTTGCTTTGTTTCTAAATTTTGTTGACGATTGAATATCTGTTTCACCATATAACGGAAAAATGTTTTCAAATTCAATTTCTTTTAAAACCGTTGCGGTATTGTGTGTTTTTGCAAAATAATAATTCTTTGCCTGCTCTTCAAATTTCCAGTTAACACTTGGATGTATGGTGGTATATTCGCGCTGAATAATCGCATCTAACTCGTTTTTAATGTCGTTGTGATAGCGTTCAAACGTATCGCGCAATAAAGGCATCACGTCATTTAATTTATTTGCGTTAATGGTGTGCAATGCGTAAGGCACGGGACTATACAATTCAATATATGCCTGAAAACCGTCGGTTTTATTAACGGGAGCCAGTATAAAGCTGCGAACACCTTGTTTTTGTAAATAATCCAGGTAAGGAGTCCATTCTTTATTTTTGTACAATTCTACAATATCTGTCACGCAATAATATCCCTTAATAGATTTTATTGCCTTAAAAAATTTTTTAGCTGCATTAAAAACATCTTTTGAAACCTTTTTGTCCATTATATCAAAAACACTTTTTAGATCAACTCTGGCAGGAAGTTCTATAAAATCTCTTGATTCATCATGTAAGAAAAAAATACCGAAATCAATATCGTTTAATTTAAAAAAGGAGCGGAAAATACTTTGAGCTGTTGAAACACTTAATTGTTCCTGACCGGCTTTTAAAAGATTTGTTTTAATATTTGAGATACTGTTTTCCATAGTAACTTCAAATAGCGTTAGGATTCCGAATCCTTTTAAAATCCAGCTGTGCTGCGGAAATTTCTGTTTCCATATATCAATGTTGTCAAAGCTGTTTTTTAATAATTTGATGTCGTCTTGCGTAATTTTCAAAGCATCTTTTGTGGGAATCAGTTCACAAAAATCGCCGTTGTAAATAATTCTGTAATGACGGATAATTCCGTTTTTATCAGGAATATCATAAAAAAGTGGACGGCTCAAATCAAATTTTTCTCCGTAATGCGTGTTTAAAATTAAGCAGCAACTAAAAATATAATATTGATCGTTTGTAAAATCACGAATGTTAATTTCAAATTCTTCTCCCGCATCGTTTATGATTTGTTGAAAACGCTTGGTAAAATTGAAATTGAAGTTTTGAAAAGGTAAACTTACTGCCTTAATTTCATTATACGTTAAAGCCGTTGGAAACAAATCTGCCAGTAGATTGTGAATTAAATTTAAATTTTCATAGATGGTTTTTTTGTGCGTAATACCAGTATATAATTCAGGGATTTTGGCTACTTCTTTCAACAGTAATTGTGCATAAATTGCCCGATAAGGAGCGTCGTTTTCCTTAGCAATTTCTTTCAAAGCGTCAATTACCTTGTGAAAAGATATGACTGATTTAAACGGACTGACATTAAAATAATCTATATCTAAATCGGAATTTTTTCCCATACTAAAAGCTTTTATAACAAAAGTACGATTTTTAACGTTAGGTATTTAAACGGTATTTTTAGTTAAAAAACTATTTTTTTAGTTGTATAACTAATTTTTTAGTTTACATTTGTACTGTAAAAACAAAAGTCATGGAAAAACTAACAAATAAAGAAGAAGAAATAATGCAGGTAATCTGGCAGTTAAAAAAAGCGTTTGTAAATGATATTTTAGAAGAAATGCCAGAACCAAAACCGCATTACAACACACTTTCAACCATTGTTCGGTTATTAGAAGAAAAAGGGTTTGTAGCACATAAAAGTTACGGAAAATCGCATCAGTATTATCCCGTTATTGATTTAGAAGCGTATCGCAGTGTTTTTGTAACCGATTCTATAAAGAAATATTTTGGCAATTCGGTTTCAAATTTGGTGAATTACTTTGTAAAAGAAGAAAAATTAACCAACGCCGAAATAGAAGAATTAATAAAAATTATCGAAAGCAATAAAAAATAGCTTATGAATTTAATTGTTTTATACCTTTTAAAAGTAAATGCCCTGTTAGTTGTATTCTGGCTTTTTTATCGTTTGTTTTTACGAAAAGAAACTTTTTACAATTCTATTCGGTGGTATTTTATCAGTTCGCTTTTGCTTTCATTAGTTTTTCCGTTGATCACTTACACAAAAACGGTGATCATTGAACAAACAGCTGTTTTCAATGATGCAGATTGGGAAAACACTATTTTACCAGAAACAATGGCACTACAACCTGAACCTGCTTTTTGGGAAACAATAACCTGGCAATCGGTGGTTTTATACGTTTTGTTGGCGGTGAGTATTTGCTGTGTGGTGAAATCGCTTTATCAAATAATAAAACTGTACATCAGCATTAAAAAGTTGCCCGTTTTAAACAATTCGCAAATTAAAGTAGCAGATCATCAACAAAATATTTACTCTTTTTATCAATGGATTGTTGTTCCTGAAAACAAACTTTCTGCTGCTGATTTAGAAATGATTTTAGCACACGAAAAAATCCATCTTAACCAAAAACACACTTTTGACTTGATTTTTATTGAATTAGTTTCGGCTGTTTTCTGGTTCAACCCATTGGTAAAAAAACTTCAGAAAGACATAAATACGAATTTAGAATTTATTGTTGATGAAAAAATGATTGCCCTGTATGACCCCGTTTTATACCAAAAAAGTCTTTTAAACGAACATTGCAATTACACCTTAAAATACATAAATGCCTTTAATACCAGCGATTTAAAAAAACGAATTATTCAATTAAACACTCAAAAATCAAAAAATATGAAAAAATTAAAATTTTTAGTAGCCGCTCCCGTTTTAGTAACCTTTTTTGCATTGTTTCAAATAGAAACAGTGGCACAAATTCAGACCATTGAAGTGCAGGAAATATCAGATGAGGAAACTTCATTTATCGTAAAAGAAAACTTTACCAAAGAAGATTTCGAAAAACTGACCAAAAAGCTTAAAGATGAGTTTGATATTGATTTTGTTATCAATGAGATAAAATATAAAAACAACAACATTGTTGCTTTGAATTATTTGATTCGAAATAAAGACCTTAAAATATCGACTTCTGTATCATCGGATAAAAATATCGACCCATTTATGATTGTTGTTCATTTGAGTGATTCAAAACCTTTCAGTATAGAAAAATATTCAGAAAAAGCCAAATATTATTTAACGGTAGATAATGAAAAAGACCCTGATTTTGTCATTACCAAAGAAGAATGGAAAGACAAAAGCTGGATTGAAAAAGTAAGTAAAAACCAAAAGACCATTTTTCTGATTGACGGCAAACAAAGTTCTGAAACAGAAGTTCGCAGATTAATGCCTGATGAAATTTTTACTATCAACGTTCATAAAGACGAAAAGACAATAAAAAAATATGATCCAAATGCTGATACTATTGTACTTATTAAAACAAAAAAGCAAATAAAAAATGAGAACTTCAATCAAAATCAATTATCAGAAAAGGAAAAAGACTTTTTTATGCTTTTAGAAAGTGTTGAAAAAGATTTAGAAATATTAAAAAACGATAGAAAAACGTTTGATAAAATTGCTTCAAAATTTCCCATAGTAGTGAACGGAGTTTTGTTGAACAAAAATGAATTGAAAAATTTTAATACTTCTTTAATTCAATCTGTTCATATAGATGCAAGTAATCCAGATAAAGGTACTGTTGTAAATTTATCAACTAAAGATGATGATAATTCTGGTAACCGTATGTTTTCATTTAAAATTGCAGATGAGAACAATTTAAAAGCTGCAAGAGGCTTTGATTTTAATAAAGAGGGAAGTAAAAAAATTAATGGTAAAAACGCTACGTTAGAAGAATTAAAACAACACATTGATGCTGAAAATAAGAAAAAAGATTCTCTTTTTGTGGTAAAAAAAGCACAAATACAGAAAAAAAATGATGAAGTTACTTATGTAACCCTTAAAGGGATAGGAAGTGTGTCTAACAAAAATATAGTTTATATTGTTGATGGAAAAGAAACAAAAGCTGAAGACCTTTCTAAGATAAATCCTGATAATATTGAACGCATTGATGTATTAAAAGACAGAGACAAAATCAAAATCTATGGTTCTAAAGCCAAAGATGGTGTGATTATAGTAACCACAAAATCAAAAAAAGAAGTTTCATTACAACAAAAAGCCGAAGCGTTAAAAGCAAGAGAGTTAGCAATGCAAAAGCGGAAGCAGGTTATAAATGAAAGTAAAGAGAAAATTCTTCAGCGAAAAATAGAAAGAGAAAACCTTCGAAAAGAGTTAACCACAAAAAAAGATGAAATTCAAAAAAACGTTAAACGCCGTAAAAAAGAACTCGAAAAATTAAAACAGGAACAGGAAAAGTCCAGAAAAAATCATAAATATGTAACTGTTTCAAATAAAGGAGATAGCAAACTGCTTGAAAAAGATTATGAAACGGTAAATGACATTTTTAAAGATTTGAAAGATATTAAAAAGATAGAAGATGAAAATATTAAAATTACTTCTATTTCAGCTTCTATCACAAGAGAAGACGGTACAAAAATAGAAATAGCAGAAAATTATTAAGATATGAAAAAGGGCTATCTCAAATAGATAGCCCTTTTTTGTTGTAAAGCTTTACAGTTTTTATGATCTAAATTAATCAACCCTAAAAGACACTTTACAAATAACTCCGTAAGTAGTTATTTGACCGTCTTTTACATGGCATTTCATGTCTTTAACATAAACCGAATCAATGTTTCTAACGGTTTTAGAAGCTTCGGAAACGGCTTGTTTAACGGCATCGTCAAAACTGATTTCAGAATGCGCAATAACTTCAATTACTTTTACAATTCCCATAACATTAAATTTTTAGATTATTTAAATATACTGAAAAATTATAAAATATTCAAATGAACTTTATACCCTTCGTAGCTTCGAACATTAAAAACAGTTCCGTTTTCAAATAATAAATACTGACCTTTAATACCAATAAGCTTTCCTGAAAAAGTAGGATTTTTCTCTAAATTCAAGCTGTTTAAAGTGGTGGGATATTTCTCAACAGGATAATTTAATTGAAAAATTTCATGGTTTGTTTGCTGATAATAAGGAATAATTTCTGCAGGTAAAAGCGGTTCAACTTCTTTTACTGCTGCATTTAAATCAACATCTAAAATTTGATTTTGTAACATTTTACGCCAGTTGGTTTTATCGGTATAATGCTTTTTTAAAGCAACTTCTGTAACGCCTGCCAAATATCTGTTAGGTACTTCGCTTACTGCAATGGCAAACGATGCACCTTGATCAATCCAGCGGGTTGGTACCTGCGTTTTACGTGTAACACCAATTTTCAAATCGCTTGCAACGGCCAAATATACAATATGTGGTTGCAGCTGAACTTTTTGTTCATAAACCAAATCGCGATCGGCAATGCCTAAATGTGCAGTGCTTAATTCAGGACGCATAATCCAGTCTCCCGCAGCCGGACTTTTCATAAAACAATCATAACAAAAGCCTTGTCTAAAAATTTTCTTTTCTTTTTTACAGTTTAAACATTGATAGCCAATATGTTGAATTTCTATGTTTTTTTTGATTACCTGGTTTAAATGAATAAATGCCTGATCAAAAACCAAATAATATTGTATAGGATTTAACAATTCGGTATGCATTTTATTTAAAACTCCTTCGTATTGCATCAGATTTTTTTTATTTTTGAATGAATTGTAAAAATACAAAGTAAAAAGCACACTTTGCATTATAGCACAATTAAAAAAAAATGGCTTTATCAATTATTAACTCTATTGTTTCGTGGATTCTAAAAAAGAGGATTCATCAGATAGAATTGTTTATTAAATATCCGCACGAGGTACAGAATGAATTGCTGTTAAATTTAATTCAGCGGGCAAAGTTTACCGAAATAGGGAAGGAGTATGATTTTTCTTCCATATTAACTTATCAGCAGTTTGCCGAACGTGTACCAGTTTCTGTTTACGAAGATATTGAGCCGTTAATTGAACGCACGAGGCGAGGCGAGAATAATATTTTTTGGGCAGAACCTATAAGATATTTTGCAAAATCAAGCGGAACTACCAATGCCAAAAGTAAATTTATTCCGGTAAGCAATGATGCGTTAGAAAATTGCCATTACAAAGCGGGGAAAGACATGTTGTGTTTGTATTTAAACAACAATGAAGATTCGCAACTTTTTACAGGAAAAAGCCTTCGGTTAGGGGGCAGTAAGCAATTATATGAAGATAATAATACCATTTTTGGCGATTTATCGGCGATTTTAATTGATAATTTACCTTTTTGGGCAGAATTAAGCTCTACACCAAGTAACAAGGTTTCGTTAATGAACGAATGGACAGAGAAAATGAAAGCCATTGTTAAAGAAACAAAAAACGAAAATGTAACCAGTTTGTTAGGAGTACCTTCGTGGTTACTTGTTTTGCTGAATAATGTGTTACAAGATACTTCAAAAGATAATTTGCTGGAACTTTGGCCTAATGCCGAAGTTTATTTTCATGGCGGAATAAGCTTTGAACCTTATCGCGATCAGTATAAGAAATTGTTTCCAAAAGATAACTTCCGTTTTTATGAAAATTACAATGCTTCCGAAGGTTTTTTTGCCATTCAGGACCGCAATAATGCCGACGATATGTTGCTGATGTTAGATTATGGCATTTTTTATGAATTTATTCCTATGGATACTTTTGGAACATCTAACCAAAAAACAGTATCTTTAGCCGATGTTCAAATGAATAAAAGCTATGCTGTTGTTATTACCACAAATGCAGGTTTATGGCGCTATTTAATTGGTGATACCGTTAGGTTTACATCGGTAAATCCGTATCGAATTAAAATTACAGGCAGAACAAAGCATCACATAAATGTTTTTGGCGAAGAGCTAATGATCGAAAATACCGATACTGCTCTTGCAAAAACAGCTCAAGAGTTTAATGTGGCGATTGTTGAATATACCGTAGCTCCTATTTTTATGACAGATTCTGATAAAGGGGCACATGAGTGGATGATTGAATTTAAAGAGAATCCAAAAGATCTAAAGGCTTTTACAAAAAAGTTAGATGAGAATATTCAGTCTTTAAATTCTGATTACGAGGCAAAAAGGTATAATAGTATGACATTGAATGAATTGGTTTTAAATGTTGCCAAACCCAACCTTTTTCATTTATGGCTAGAAAAAAAAGATAAATTAGGCGGACAAAATAAAATACCCCGTTTATCAAACGACCGTTGTTATTTAGAACAATTAATAAATATGAATAATTAAATAGTAAATAAATAATATGAATGATCAACCGGTAAATATTAATTTTAGATTAATTAATATTACAACAGAAGATTTTAAGTTGAATGAAGTAGAACAAGAAAACGGAACGTTAGATTTAAACTTCGATTTTCAGTTCGGAGTAAACAATGAAAAACGTTTTGTGAAAACTATTGCAAAATTTAAATTTTTATTAGACAAGGTAGATGTAATGGAAATTGCAGTGTCTTGTGAGTTTGAATTTGAACCGGCAGGTTGGCAGTTCTTTGTTAAAGGGGAGCAGTTGGTGTTACCCAAAGGTTTATTGCAAGAATTGGCAATGTTTACAATGAATACAACACGCGGTGTGTTGCATAACAAAACAGAAGGTCATAAACTAAACAAAATGTTTATACCAATGATTGGTGGCGAATTTATCAAACAAGATTTGGCTATTCCGTTAAACCCAACAACGGTTAACTAAAATTAAATATCAATTAAAAAAGGCTGTTTCAAATTATGAAACAGCCTTTTTTAAATTCATTTATTTTATTCAAATAAAAAAAGCCCCGCTTTGCGAGGCTCATTCTTTTTCTAATCATTAAGAATTAGTTAGCTGGAGTAGCTTCAACAGCTTCTGTAGCTTCAGTTGCAGTAGCTTCAACAGCTTCTGTAGCTTCAGTTGCAGTTTCTTCGATAGCTTCTGTAGCTTCAGTTGCAGTTTCTTCTACGTTTTCGATAGCTTCGTTTGCTGTTGCTTCAACTTCAGCTTCTTTGTTAGTATCTTTACAAGATACGAAAGCAACAGAAGCAACTAATACTAATGATAATGCTAATTTTTTCATTTTTTAATTATAAAAGTTAATTATTAATTCTCTACAAAGATAGGAATTTTTTTATACGTCAATATTTTTTTTATAATTTTTTTATAAAATATTTCTTATGTGTAAAATATTGAAAGTTAACGTTTTGATTTCTTGTTTTCTTTTGGTTTTACAATTTTTATTTCATCAATTAAATGTTTGGCATCTGCATATTTATCAATAATGAATAAAATGTAGCGTGTATCAACCATAATGTTTCTACAAATTGCCGGATCGTAATAAATATCACTCATTGTTCCTTCCCATACACGGTCAAAGTTTAAGCCGATTAAATTACCGTTGGCATCAATAGCCGGAGAACCTGAATTTCCGCCAGTGGTATGGTTTGTGGCAATAAAGTTCACAGGCAGTTTACCGTTTTTATCTGCATATTGACCAAAATCTTTTGCATTGTAAAGATCAATTAATTTCTTAGGAACATCAAATTCGTAATCACCCGGAACATATTTTTCCATAACACCGTCTAAATAAGTAACGTGGCTGTAGGTAACGGCATCACTTGGTTGGTAACCATTTACTTTACCATAAGTTACGCGAAGTGTCGAGTTGGCATCTGGAAAGATACGAGCATCTGGAAAAAGTTCTAATTGAGCTTTCATATATGTACGCTGTAAGGCATCTAATTCTAAATCCATTTTATCATACGATGGAGCAATGTTTTCAAAATAGTTGTTTGATAATTCTTTTGCTAACGCATAACCTGGATCTTTCTGTAAATTTTTAATGACATCGGCAGCTTTTCCGTTCAATAATTTTTTCAATCCATCATAAGAAGTCAATGCCGATTTTGAATAAACAGTATTTGCTAAAGCGGAATAATCTTTATTTTTGATTGCATCAGGTGTTAAATTTTGCGGCGCTTTTGTACCATATAAAGCAATAGTTGCTTCAAAAATACCCTGATCTACGTTTTTGTTGTAATCTTTATACAAAGATTCTAAACCTTTAATTAAATTTTCTTTACGATCATTAAAACCTTGCTCACCCACTTTTTCATAGGCATTTTCTAACTGGAACAGACGAAAACCAACCGATAATAATTCATTGTTACGCAAAACAACTTCCATAAAATAATCACGGGAAACGGTATAAGGTGTAATGTCTTTATAAATTTTTTCGAACTGAGGCAATAAATTACCGTATTCGTTCATTTTATTTTCTTTTTTTGCACGCTTTAAAAATTCTTGCTCAAATGATTTTTTAACAGTAACGGCATTAGATTTTTTTAAACCTTGACTTTCTCCAATCCATTTCTTCCAATAGTTGGCAATGCCTGCAAACTTAGAGGCATACTGAATTTTAATAGCCTGATCCTGACGCATAAATCCATCGGCAACCTTTAAGGCTTTGTCACGAATTTCGATTTTTGCAGGATTTAAATCATTAATGATTTGTTCTACAGCAAATGAAGGCAGGTATTCTTGTGTGCTACCCGGGTATCCGTAAACCAATGTAAAATCGTCTTGTTCCACACCGTTAATAGAAATAGGGAAGTAGTGCTTTGGTGTGTAAGGAACATTGTCTTTAGAATATTTTGCCGGACGGTTGTTTTTATCGGCATAAATACGGAATAACGAAAAATCGCCGGTGTGACGTGGCCAAACCCAGTTATCGGTATCCGAACCAAATTTTCCAATTGATGAAGGCGGGGCACCTACCAAACGAACATCTTCAAAAGATTCTGTTACAAACAACATGTATTGATTTCCTTCAAAAAAAGTACGGATCATTACACTTTGCCACGCTTCACGCTGATACGATTTCTGTAAATCGTTTATGTTTTTTTGAACCAATGCTTTTTTGTCGGCTTCGTTCGTCAATGTTTCCGTTCCCTTTAAAATATCTTTAGTAACATCGTGAATACTTACGATAAAAGTAACTTCTAAATCGGGATTAGGCAGTTCTTCTTCATACGATTTTGCCCAAAAGCCATCTTGCAAATAATCGTGCTCAACGGTAGAATGCGATTGAATTTCGCCATAACCACAGTGGTGATTTGTTAAAAGTAAACCTTTAGAGGAAATTACTTCGGCGGTACAGCCACCGTTAAATTGCGGAACCGCATCTTTTAAACTTGAAGTATTTACATCGTAAATATCGGCAACCGACATTTTCATTCCCAAACTTTTCATTTCCTGTTCGTTCATACCTTTTAATAAAGAAGGAACCCACATACCGCCTTGTTGTGCAAAAATGGGGAACGAAACAAATAATACTAATACTCGTAGTAATTTTTTCATTTATTAGATTGTTAAAATGGTGAAAAATTAAAGCGACTAAGATACAAATTTTAAACCGATTTTTTTTAAGTTTACCAGTCAATTCACTGTATTTATGAAGTTTTTAAGATTTAACCGAACGTGTTTTTTTATTGCCTTAATTTTATTTGTTGTAGAGGTATTGATTGCCTTGTATGTTCACGATGATTTTATTCGTCCGTTTGTGGGCGATGTCATTGTAGTTTGGTTTATTTATTATTCTATAAAAACGTTTGTAGGGATTAAACCTTTGTACATTGCCGTTTTTACGTTATTGTTCTCATTTGCGGTCGAAACAGCACAGTATTTTCAATTGATAAATATCCTGGGTTTACAAAATGAACAATGGGCACGAATTGTTATAGGAACATCTTTTTCTTGGTGGGATATGCTTTGTTATATTGTAGGTTTTTTATTTCTTTTTGTAATAGATAAAAAGTTAAGGAAAAATCATTAATGATTAATACTTTCCATTTCGTTACGGTTGTGTTTGTATTTAAATAATAAAGCAAAAAGAATGGTTACTATAAAGGCATAACCCGAAAAAATAAACCAGGAAGTTTTCCAGCCTTCTAACTGCATGCTGATATCGGTTTGGTTATATACAAAATGATTTACAACATATTGGGCAGCGATCATACCAATAGTAGCGCCAAAACCGTTTGTCATCATCATAAACACCCCTTGAGCTGATGAGCGTATGTTTTTACCGGTTTCTTTGTCAACAAATAAAGAACCCGATACATTAAAGAAATCAAAGGCTATCCCGTACACAATCATTGATAAAACAAACATCCAAACGCCTGTTCCCGGATTTCCTGTTGCAAATAATCCAAAACGTAATACCCAGGCAAACATTGCCAATAACATTACTTTTTTAATTCCGAAGCGTTTTAAAAAAAAAGGAATCAATAAAATACAAAGTGTTTCTGAAACTTGCGAAAGAGATATTAATGCGTTGGCATTATTTGCTCCCCAACTATCTGCATATTCAGGAATGTCTTTAAAGCTTGCAATAAAAGGGTTGGCATATCCATTGGTGATTTGAAGCGAAACTCCTAAAAGCATCGAAAATATAAAGAAAATAGCCATTTTTCGTTCTTTAAAAAGGGCAAATGCTTTTAAACCCAATACATCTGACAAGGTCTTTTTCTCGTCTGTTTTATTGATGGAACAATGAGGCAAACTAAAAGAAAACAAAAACAGAATGATTCCAAGAATTCCCGATACATAAAACTGATGGTATGTGTTTTGAAAACTTAAAAAACCTTCAATGTTGTCAAAATTAAACGAAAAAGTTCCATTGAGCATTCCGTTAAAATTCACGAACAGCATGGCATAAATAAAACCAACGGTTCCCATGGTTCTAATGGGCGGGAATGCTTTTATGGTATCATAATTATTATTTGTTAAAACAGTATAGGCGACAGAATTTGATAGTGCAATGGTTGGCATATAAAATGCAACACTTAATGAATAAAGTGAAAAAAGTGTCGCAAAATCGGTATTAGAACCTGCTGTATATCCATAATATCCGGCAGAAATAATAAAAAGTGCGGCTAATGCATGGCAATAACCCAATAAACGTTGAACAGGAATCCATCGGTCTGCAATAATCCCCATGATCGCCGGCATAAAAATAGAAACAATTCCTTGCATTGCGTAAAACAATCCAATTTTTGAAGCCATGCCTATAGATGCTAAATAATTTCCCATTGAGGTTAAATAAGCACCCCATACGGCAAATTGTAAAAAACTCAATATTGTTAATCGGAATTTCAGACTCATTTCAAGAATTTAGTAACCTTAATTAATTCGTTCGTTAGCCAGCTTTAAAATCATATCAAACTGTTCTTCTTTTGAAAGGTTTGAATTATCAATTACCACGGCATCTTTAGCTATGATTAAAGGCGAATCGGTTCGGGTAGAGTCCATTTTATCGCGTTCAACAACATTTTTCAGCACTTCATCAAACGGCGTATCCATCTTTTTCTGCTGCATTTCTAAAAATCTTCGTCGTGCTCTTATTTCAGGCGAAGCGGTCATGAAAATTTTTAATTCGGCATCAGGAAAAACAACCGTTCCAATATCACGACCGTCCATAACCACACCTTTGTCTATTCCGTATTTTTTTTGTTGTTGGACTAATTTAGTACGGATTTCAGAAACAGTGGCAATTTTACTTACCAATTTTGATACTTCGATGGTTCTGATTTGATCTTCTACCTTTTCGTCGTTCAGATAAATTTCAGCAAAACCTAAATCGTCATTAAATTTAAAAGACAAGTAAATCTGATCTAAATTTTCGATGAGCTTATCGGTATAAAAATAAGTTTCTGAGATGAAATTTTGCTGTATGGCATACAAAGTTACCGCACGGTACATGGCTCCTGTGTCAACATAAATGTAATTTAGTGCTTTTGCCAGTTGTTTTGCCAAAGTACTTTTTCCTGTTGAGGAATGCCCGTCGATAGCTATGGTTATTTTCTTCAAAGTAAAAAATTTTAGGCAAAAATATTACAGTTGAACCGATAAGCCAAATAAATTGGTGTTTCCTGCCAAAGTAAATCTGTTGTAAGCGTATTCAATGCAGAAACGTTTCATTTTTAAGCCAAATCCTGCGGTGAATCCTGCAAAATGCCGTTGTTCGATCAATTTCATTTCTTCTCCGTTTTTAAAGTTATACCCTAAACGGATGTTGAAATTTTTCTCGGGAAAAAGTTCTACGCCCAATACAATGTGGCGTATCAGGTTGTTTCCAAAAGTAACTTTTTCTTCGGTAACATTGTTTTCTAAATCTACTTGTGAACGGTTGGGATTTGAAAAAGAAATATCCCATTTTTGAAGATTGTCTAATGTTAAATGCCAACGGATAGGCACGTTTTCTAACAGTTTACTGAAGCCTAAAACGGTTCTAAAAGGCAATGATTCGCGGGTGTCTTCGTAACTTGATAACTGACCACCAAGGTTTTTAAAGGTTAAACCCACCGTCCACCCGGTTTCTTCATCGTTATACAAACCACCAATATCGGCTGCCACAGCAAATGAATTATAACTTTCTAAGGTGGACGAAATAGCTTTAATATTTGCACCTACCGAAAAATTAGTGTCTTGAAAAGGGTGTGCGTAACCTACAGAAACCGCGATGTCATTACCGCTAAAAGTGCCTGTTGCTACGCCGTTTTCGTCGTAACCTTCCATAGAGCCGTAATTTAAAAAAGTAACGCCGACGTGAACGTTGCGGCCGTTTTTAAATTTATGGGCATATGCCGCAGAACCTAAGCTGATATCGCCGTAATATCTGCCAAAATTAACAGCCAGCATATTGTTCATTTCATCATTTAATGCAGCCGGATTGTACAGTACCTGATTTACTTCGTTACCGGTTATGGTTACGTTGGTTCCGCCCAATGCGGCTTGCTTTGGCGATGTGGGCATTTGTAAAAACTGGTAAGCGTCTTTACCGCCTACCTGTGCATTTACAGCTGTTAAGGTTATAAAAGAAACTAAGGTTAATAGTTTGCGCATGTTTAGTTGAATTACATGAAAACGAATATATAAATTTATAACGACAGAATAAAAAAATTGGTATGTTTTTCGTGTGGAAATTTTAATACAGCAACTTATAACTCTATTTAACTTAATTTTGCCTTATTAAAGTTATTTTGTAATCTTTATTTTCTAAAAATTCAATATTCAACAATTTATAAACTGAATTTATCTTGACTTTTTTTCTGCTAAAAGAAAATTAAAGTATCATTTTCAAAGTACATATATTCTTTGTTTTGAGCTATCCATTCAATATTACTTGGTTTTTCTAATTTAAAGAGTAACTTAAATTTTACCTTTAAATCTTTTTCTTTTTGAGCCAAACAAATCGTGGGTAGTAAAAGAAATATAATGATGATATTTTTTGTCATTGCAAAATTTTGTATTAAAAAATAAAAATAACAAAAAAAGCTAATACATTTCTGCACTAGCTTTTTAATCAATTTATATTTTAATTAAGCTTCTTTTATAGTAAGCTCTTTTGCGTTTTTAACTTTTTGATTTGTCAAAGCCAAGTCAATAACCTCGGTCATTTTATCAACGTAATGAAAAGTTAAACCCGTTAAATATTCCGGTTTTATTTGATCGATATCGCGTTTGTTATCTTTACACAAAATAATTTCCTTGATGTTCGCACGTTTTGCCGCCAGAATTTTCTCTTTAATTCCGCCAACCGGAAGCACTTTTCCTCGTAAGGTAATTTCACCGGTCATTGCAACATTTTTCTTGATTTTGCGTTGGGTAAAACTCGAAACCATTGAGGTTAACATGGCAATACCTGCCGACGGACCGTCTTTTGGTGTAGCACCTTCGGGTACGTGAACGTGAATTTTGAATTTATCAAAAACTTTAGCATCAATACCGAACAAGTTGCTGTTTGATTTTATATATTCCAATGCAATTGTGGCCGATTCTTTCATTACATTCCCCAGATTTCCGGTCATTGTAAGTGTTCCTTTTCCTTCAGACAAAATCGATTCGATAAACAAAATATCGCCTCCAACGCGTGTCCATGCTAAACCTGTAACCACACCGGCAACATTGTTATTTTCGTATTTGTCATAATCAAATTTTGGTGCACCCAATATTTTAATAATATCTTCTTCAGTCAATTTCTGATTGAATTCTTCTTCCAGTACAACCGATTTTGCAATATAACGAACAATAGTGGCAACTTCTTTATCTAAACGTCGAACACCTGATTCACGCGTGTATTTCGTAACGATAAATTCCATTACTTTTTTAGGAATGTTGATTGCTTTAGCATCTAAACCATGTTCTTTTAACTGTTTAGGAAGCAGGTGTTGTCTTAAAATCTCTGTTTTTTCTTCAACGGTGTACCCGTTCATTTCAATAACTTCCATACGGTCTAACAAAGCCGGCTGAATCGTATTTAAACTGTTTGATGTTGCAATGAATAGTACTTTTGAAAGATCGAAACCTAATTCTACGAAATTGTCGTAAAATTCTTTGTTTTGTTCGGGGTCTAAAACTTCTAACATGGCGCTTGACGGATCGCCCTGATGGCTGCTTGACAACTTATCAATTTCATCTAAAACAAAAACAGGATTCGATGTTTTGGCTTTTTTTATTGATTGAATGATACGTCCCGGCATCGCCCCAATATACGTTTTACGGTGACCACGGATCTCGGCTTCATCTCGTAATCCACCTAACGAAATACGGACATATTCACGCCCCAACGCCGTTGCAATGGATTTACCAATAGATGTTTTACCAACTCCTGGTGGACCGTACAAACACAAAATAGGCGATTTCATATCGTTGCGAAGCTTTAAAACAGCCATGTGTTCAATGACCCGACGTTTTACATCTTCTAAACCATAATGATCTTTATCTAAAATCTTTTTGGCATTTTTTAAATCGAATTTATCTTTGGTGTATTCGTTCCAAGGTAATTCCAACAAAAGTTCCAGATAATTCCGTTGGATAGAAAATTCGGCAACTTGCGGATTCATACGTTGCATTTTGCTTAATTCCTTGTCAAAATGTTCCTGTATTTTTGCGTCCCATTTTTTGGTTTTTGCCTTGTTGCGTAATTCTTCAAATTCTTGTTCATGCGAAACACCACCCAATTCTTCCTGAATGGTTTTAATTTGCTGATGAAGAAAATATTCTTTTTGTTGCTGGTCTAAATCGATTCGTACTTTGGTTTGAATATCGTTTTTCAACGTAAGCTTTTGCAGTTCTAAATTCATTCTGCGAAGCGTTTCAAAAGCACGTTGTTTTAAATTATTGATTTCTAACAAAGCCTGTTTATCTGCAACATCAAGATTTAAGTTTGATGAAACAAAATTCACCAAAAACGAATTGCTTTCTATGTTTTTTAAAGCAAATGCCGCTTCAGATGGGATGTTTGGATTTTCACGTACAATTGCCTGCGCAGTTTCTTTAATAGATTCAATAAGTGTTGGAAATTCTAAATCGTTTTCCTCAGGTTTTTCATCGATAATATCCACTACTTTTGCTTTTAAATAAGGATTTTCCTGAGTGATTTGATCAATAGCAAATCGTTTCTTGCCTTGTAAAATCACGGTAATATTACCATCGGGTAATTTCAAGGTCTTTAAAATCTTAGCTACGGTTCCAAAACGGTAAATGTCATTTCCGTTAGGAAATTCGATTTGTTCGTTAATTTGAGCAACAACACCAATGGTTTTATCACCTGCCAAAGCATCGTTGATTAATTTTATCGATTTATCACGCCCGGCAGTTATCGGGATTACCACTCCCGGAAACAACACCATGTTACGCAAGGGAAGGATACTAAGTTCTGTGGGAATTTCTTCCTTATTCATTGCTTCTTCATCGTCTTGTGAAAACAAAGGAATGAATTCTGCATTTTCATTTAAATCTTGTAGTGACAAATTGTCTAATGATATGATTTTTTCGTGTGCCATAAATATATTATAAGTCAAAATGTCATTTATTGATGTAAATAACATTTAAAAACATTAAATTTCGTGTACTTTTAATTTAACTACTTAATGTTTCAATATTTATGCCAATAAAAAAACCTTACAGGTGTAAGGTTTAAGTTTATTCGTAGGTAATGTAATTGAAATTACCATTTGTAATTCGTTGTGGTTGTAAAGATAATTCTGTTTCTTCCTCTTCATATGGATAAAGGATATAATCAAAATTACCGTTCATATATTGTGCTGTACCATTTACGTGGGTTATATTGGCATAACCTGCATTTTGGTTCTCATCTGCATTATTTGTAGAGTATTCTATCCATACTTTCTCTAATTCTTCTTCCTCATTTGGTATTAATTCCTGAATACGTAAAGTAGCACTACTTAAATAATTGCTTGGATTATCGATACTTAATGTTGTTGGAAAATTACCAATTTCCATAGCACTAAAATTAATATAAAGATAAGCAGCTTTATAACGAGTTTCCGGATTTGATGTATCTTCAGTGTTAACTATTGATAATTTAGAAACAATAGACATACCTCCGCCTGAGAAATCTACTGAAACCTCATCAGTTATAACACTTTGTTTCGAGTTTAAATCAAAACTAAGTATAGGGTTTCCGGGTAAACTGTCATCTTTTACTTTTTCATCAATGGCTTCAGTCTCACACGCTGCAAATCCTGTTGCTAAAACGATTGATGCCAAAATATATTTTAATTTTCTCATAAGATTTAGTAAGAATGTTAAATTTATCCAAATATAAAATTATTTTTTTTACATACGAAAAGATTTGTAAAAATATTATTTATTTTAACTAACCGCTTGTCTTTTGGATGTTTTTATCAGTAAAATAATACCTATTGCGAAAAAAACAATCAAAAATAAAATGGCATTTTGCATTTTTCCTGTTATTTGGGCAATGATACCGTAAACCAGCATTCCTATAACAATACCTATTTTCTCGGTTACATCATAAAAGCTGAAAAAAGAGGTGGTGTCTTTAGTGTTTAATGGCAATAATTTGGAATAGGTGGAACGTGACAATGACTGAATGCCGCCCATTACCAAACCAACCATAGCTGCTACAATGTAAAAACTTGTTGGTTTTACTACAAAATAGGCACAAATACAGATAATAATCCATGCGGTGTTTATAAGAATCAGTGTGTTAATGTTTCCAAATCTTTTTGATAATTTCGATGTAAAAATAGCTCCGGCTACAGCAATTAATTGAATTAAAAGAATGCTTACAATTAAACCTATCTGGCGTTGATCGTCATCTTCCCATTGCACTTCTTTTTCGCCAAAATAAGCAGCAATAATCATAACTGTTTGTACTGCCATGCTGTAAACAAAAAAGGCACCTAAATATCCTTTTAACACGGGGTATTGCTGTAACTGCTTGAAGATGATCTTTAGCTCTCTGAATCCTGAAAAGAAGGTTTGTGTATTGATTTTGTTTGAATTTCTGAAATTAGGTAAGAATCTGTAAGAAATCTGACTGAAACCCAACCACCAGATTCCAACCAATACAAAGGATACTTTCATTGCCTGCATGGGACTTTCAAATCCAAACCATTCACTTTTCATAATCATTATTAAATTAATGATAAGCAGTATGACCGAACCAATGTATCCTAATGAATATCCTTTGGCTGAAATGGCATCTTGTTGTTCAGGAAAAGCAATATCGGGCAGATAAGAGTTATAAAAAACCAGACTTCCCCAAAATCCAATCAAGGCAAGCATATAGAAAAACAGGCTGAAGTACAGGTTTTCAAGGTTAAAAAAATAGAGCATCATACAGGAAAGGGAACCAATAAAGCAGAACAACTTCAGAAAAAACTTCTTATTTCCTAAAAAATCTGCAACGCCCGAAAGCAGCGGAGATATAAAAGCAATTATTAAAAAACCAATGGCTGTTACATAGCTAATTATAGATTCGCTAGGTGTTTCGATGCCGAAAAAGGTTGCAGATGTTTTGTTTTCTAACCGAAACAACGCACCATAAAACAAAGGGAAAATTGATGAGGAGATAACTAATGCATATACAGAATTAGCCCAGTCGTAAAAAGCCCATGCATTAAGCACTTTTTTTTCACCTTTTATAGATGTTTTCATAAGAGAAAGTTAAGGCAGTTGTTACACTGCCTATTAGTTAAGTTAGTATTTTTTGCCAAATTTAGCAGCTTCGGCTTTTGCTTCGGGAATTAATTTTTTAATATCAGCAATACGGGTTTGATCGCTGGGGTGGGTGCTTAATAGTTCGGGAGTTTTACTACCGCCTTGAGCCGACATTCGCTGCCAGAATGAAGTAGCGTTATCTGGATTGTATCCTGCAATTGCCATTAAAATTAAACCAATTCTATCGGCTTCTGATTCATGCTTACGACTAAAAGGCATCATTCCAAATACATTACTACCTGCTCCGTACGCTCCCATTGCAAGTTCTTGAGTTTCTTTACTCATATTCATTTCACTAGTTCCTACAGCAACTCCTGCTCCCACTAATTGCTGCAAAAGCCCTGCACTCATACGTTGTTGTCCGTGATTTGCCAAAGCATGAGCAACTTCGTGTCCCATAACAGTTGCTAATCCTGCTTCGCCTTGTGCAATTTTCATTAATCCAGTGTAAACTACAATTTTTCCACCAGGCATACACCATGCGTTTACTGTGTTATCTTGCACCAATTTATATTCCCATTTATAATCTTTTAAATAATTAGAATATCCATTTGCTTTAAGCCATTGTTCGGATGCACTTTTAATTTTCGCACCTACACGTTGAACCATCTGTGCATCGCTAGTACCAGTTACCACTTTATTCTCTTTTATAAAAGTAGAATATTGTTGAAACGAAGATGCAAACAATGAACTATCAGGAACAAACGCCATTGTTTTTTTACCTGTAAACGGATTGGTAGCACACGCCAACAGTAAAGCTGCTACACTGCATAATACTAATACCTTTTTCATAGCTGTAAATTTTAATTTTTTCTAAAATTATGAAATAATCTAACGAATACCTTTTAAATTTGTTATGTAAAATTATAAAAATATGGCGCAAAAACAAGCAAAGGTTTTAGAAGTTCCTGCTTATATAAAGAATACATCAAAAGTTTTAAGTAAGTTGAATAAGAATTTGGCAGCTGCCTTTGCCTTAAAATTATTTGAAACTCCTATTAAGCACAAAATGCCAAAACGCGAGCACAAAATGTACGAGGTTTCGCATAAATCAAATTTGATCTTGCCCGATTGCCAAAAAGAAATAACGGTGTACGAAAACAAATTTGGTCCTAAAAAAGTACTGCTAGTGCACGGGTGGAATGGTCGTGGTACACAATTAGTATCTATTGCAAAAGCTTTTAAAGAGTTAAATTATACCATTGTAAGTTTTGATGCTCCGGGGCACGGTAAAAGTCCGAAAACCACAACCAATATGAAGCATTTTATTGAAGCCATTTTTGAACTGGATAAAAAATACAATGGTTTTGATGTCATTGTGGGACATTCGCTTGGAGGTATGAGTATTATCAATGCGTTAGGCAGAGGTTTATCTACCCCAAAAGCAGTTGTTATTGGCAGCGGCAACAAAACAAAGGATATTACCGATGATTTCTTGACGACTATTGGCATGAGCAAAAAAATGACGCCTTTTTTAGTTAATTTATTTGAACGAAAATACAATGAAAAAATGGCTAATTACGATGTGGAATTGCACGCCGAAAAAGTACAGATACCCGTTCTGGTGATTCACGATAAAAATGATAAAGATGTGCCTTTTACATCAGCAGAAGCAATCAATAATCAATTGATAAACGGCGAATTGATGATTACCAGCGGATTAGGACATCGAAAAATATTAGGAGATGAACAAGTTATTCAGAAAATTATCCAGTTTGTTACCAGTTAAATTATTTTGGATCATTTTATGTGTACAATTTATAAGCTGTAAAGAACAAACCGCAAACGCACAAACATTAGAACAAATGACAGAACAAGATTGGAAAGAAAAATTAACTCCCGAAGAATATTATATTTTAAGGGAAAAAGGTACCGAAAGACCTTTTAGCGGCACATATAACGATTTTTTTGAAAAAGGACATTACGTTTGTGCTGCCTGTGGCAATAAATTGTTTGAATCAACCACCAAGTACAACTCATCTTGCGGGTGGCCATCTTTTGATCAGGCGATCGAAGGCTCGGTAAAATACACAAAAGATACATCGCACGGAATGATTAGGGTAGAGGTAACCTGTGCAAAATGTGACGGACATTTAGGGCATGTTTTTGATGACGGACCTAGAGACACCACCGGAACCAGATATTGTATGAATTCGGTTTCGTTAAAATTTGTACCTGAAAATTAATACATCAGTTTTACATCTTTCAAATTAAAACATTGTAAATCGTCATTCTCAAGCTGTATAACCAATTGACCATGACGGTTTACTTCTTTAATAATCCCGTTGAATTTTTTACCGTTTTTATCCTCAAAAACACTGATAACGTCTTTTTTAAATAAATGGTTGTGGTAAAATTGCCATTCTTCCTCAATGTTGTTTTTAAGATTCAGTGTTCCTTTTTTTATGTTTTCAACGATATTGTTCAATAACAATTCAAAATTAACCGTTATTCCATATTGATTTAAGATAGATGATGCCTGCGGAAATCCATTAAAATCGGTTTGCAGCACATTAATGCCAATGCCAATAATCGATGCCACTTTTCCGTTGTTGCCAATGCTGTTTTCTATTAAAATACCGGCAATTTTTTTATTGTATGACAAAATGTCGTTAGGCCATTTTACATAAATATTCGTTAAATTTAGAGCAAATAATGCTTTTAATACCGCATTGGAAACTAATATGTTAAGAGAAAATAACCGATCAACAGTAAGATAATCTCCATTTAGAAAAATGCTGAACGTAAGGTTCTTAGCCTCATCGGTAACCCAGGTTGACCCCATTTGCCCTTTTCCTTTAGTTTGTACAGCAGCCCAAACCACAGTAAAATCAGCCAAATTATTGGTAACTGACAAATTTTTTATAAAATCATTCGTAGAAGATATGGCATTGAGTTTGATTAAATACATTATAAATAGTATCTTTAGGAACTTTAGGGCAAAAATAACTTAAATAACCCGATACAATTTGATAAATTTGCAATAATTAAGTACAAAATACATACATGAACGAAAGCAAAAAGAACAACGAGGCGTTATTAGCCTTGATTATTGAAGGAATAGAAAACGTTAAAGGAGAAAATATTACCATTTTAGATTTAAGAGCCATTGAAAACACTGCTTGCGATTATTTTGTAATCTGCGATGGAAACTCAAACACACAGGTAAATGCTATTTCAGGATCTATACAGCGTACCGTATCTAAAGAATTAAAAGATAAACCTTGGCACGTAGAAGGTACCGATCAGGCAAACTGGGTATTAATGGACTACATAAACATTGTGGTTCACATTTTCCAGAAAGAAACCCGACAGTATTATAACATTGAAGACCTTTGGGGCGATGCAAAAATCACCCAGGTAACTTCTAACCATTCACACAGTAATTAATTTATGAAAAATCCCGTAAATAACAAGCCCAAGTATAATCCTTGGATGCTTTATGCAGGTTTAATCTTTATACTTTTTGCCATTTCGTTAACAACAGGCGGAGGTAGTTTTGGCGATGGTAAAACAATTGGCCTGTCTAAATTCTACGAATATTTAGATAACAGTCAGGTAGAAAAAGTTGTTTTTAACAATTCATCAGCTCAGGTTTTTTTAAATGAGTCAGCAAAAAGCAATCCGGAACACCAAAAAAATAACAAACCCACTTTATTAAGTTCAATGAGCAGCGGCCCGGATTATGTGGTTGAAATAGCTAATAAAGATCTGTTTGAAGAAAAATTAATTCAGGCATCTTCCGAAGGAAAGATCAAAGAATTTAGCAACGAAAAAGAAAGCAACTGGGGCGGTATCCTTTTATCATTATTGCCAATTATCTTAATTCCTGTAGTGTGGATTTTTATGATGCGCAAAATGAGCGGCGGATCAGGAGCCGGTGGCGGACAAATTTTTTCAATAGGAAAATCGAGAGCCAAATTATTTGATGAAAAAAACGATATACGTGTTACATTCAACGATGTTGCCGGATTAGAAGGTGCAAAAGAAGAAATTCAGGAAATAGTTGAATTCTTAAAGAATCCTGAAAAATATACATCTATTGGAGGTAAAATACCAAAAGGCGCCTTATTAGTTGGACCTCCGGGAACAGGAAAAACGTTATTGGCAAAAGCTGTTGCCGGTGAAGCACAAGTACCGTTTTTCTCATTGTCAGGTTCCGATTTTGTTGAAATGTTTGTTGGGGTAGGTGCCTCTCGTGTTCGCGATTTGTTTAAACAGGCAAAAGAAAAATCGCCGGCCATAATTTTTATCGATGAAATCGATGCAATTGGTAGAGCTCGTGGAAAATCTAACTTTTCAGGTTCAAATGACGAACGTGAAAATACATTAAATCAATTGTTAACCGAAATGGACGGTTTTGGTACCAATACCAACGTTATTGTGTTAGCCGCTACAAACCGAGCCGAAATTTTAGACAAGGCATTAATGCGTGCCGGGCGTTTTGACAGACAAATCTATGTAGATTTACCGGATGTGAACGAACGCAAGCAAATTTTTGAAGTTCATTTAAAGAAAATTAAAAAGGTTGATAACCTTGATATTGATTTTCTTGCAAAACAAACACCTGGTTTTTCAGGTGCCGATATTGCCAATGTTTGTAACGAGGCTGCCTTAACAGCTGCCCGCAAAAACAAAAAAGAAGTTGATAAACAAGACTTTTTAGATGCTGTTGACAGAATTGTTGGCGGATTAGAAAAAAAGAACAAAATCATTACTCCCGAAGAGAAATATGCTATTGCTATTCACGAAGCCGGACACGCAACCGTTTCCTGGCTTACAGAACATGCTGCACCTTTGGTTAAAGTAACTATTGTTCCCCGTGGAATGAGCCTGGGAGCTGCCTGGTATTTACCTGAAGAACGCCAAATTGTACGCACCGAACAAATGTTAGACGAAATGTGTGCAACAATGGGAGGTAGAGCTGCCGAGAAAGTAATTTTTGATAAAATTTCAACAGGAGCCCTGAGCGATTTGGAAAAAGTAAACAAACAAGCCCGTGCTATGGTAACCATTTACGGTTTAAATGATTCGTTAGGAAACATTACTTATTATGATTCGTCGGGTCAAAGCGAATACAATTTTTCAAAACCGTATTCAGAAGAAACGGCTAAATTAATCGACAAAGAAATTTCGGCATTGATTGAAGGACAATACCAAAGAGCCATTGATCTTTTAACCGAAAATAAAGATAAATTAGTGCAACTGGCTGACTTGCTTTGTGAGAAAGAAGTAATCTTCCGCGAAGATTTAGAAGATATTTTTGGCAAACGTTCCTTTGATAATAAAGATATAATTGATGTAACATCAGAAAATGAATCTGAAGTGGTTTAAAATTAATTCTTTAACATATTCATACAAAAACTTGGCTTAACATTCTGTTAAACCAAGTTTTTTTTTATCTTTGAACTAAAATGCCATAAAGTCCCCTGTTTTAAATAACAAATGAATATATTTAAAAAAATTTTAAGCACTTTTACGTCTTCTCGTCAAAATAAAGATGAAGAAGAGAGCAAATATCTTCCTGAAAAAGAAATTCCGGTTGATGAGCAATTTACCTGTAATTTTAAGTTAAACGGAGGTAAATTTTTATATTGTGAAACAGAAGAAGAGCTTGAAGAAAATTTTATAAGTATTTTACAGGAAAACGACTGGTTTGAAATCGAAGCTTTGACCTTTGAAAAAGACCTTCAACATTATTTGTCAGAAAATAAATTAAGCTATAAAAATCCAAGCAATCCAATGTTTTTGCTAACCGGTTGCGAAAGTCTAATTGCACAAGACGGCTCTGTTTTGTTTTCGTCTAAACAACTGTTTCATTATAAACCCAACGAATTACCTAAAAATATTATTGTAATTGCAAAAGCAAGCCAGATTACGCGTTCAAAAAGCGATGGTCTTCGCAATATTAAAATGCGTTATGCAAACGAAATCCCAACCAATATCACAACAATGCAACATTTTAAGGAGAGCAAAACCGATAATTTTTTACAGTACGGTATTCAGGCTAAAAACCTTTATTTATTATTGTTAGAAGATTTTTAATATGAATGAAGTTGTAAAACGTACCCTTTCGGGAATTTTATATATTGCACTGTTAGTTGGTGCAATTTTGTTTTCAAAGGATACCTTTCTTATCTTGTTCGGTTTCTTTTACATAGTGGCTGTTTTTGAATTTTGCAGATTGTACCAAATCAACAAAATAACGGGTTACGCCATTTCAGTAATATTTGCCTTATCGTTATTCTTTATCAATAATAATACACTTAACAGTACTTACTTAATAGTATTACCGTTTAGTTGTTATCTCATTATTGATCTTTTTCAAAACCAGTTTTCTAAAGAAAATTCCACAATTAAAAAATACCTGCATTTAATAGGTTATGTAGTAATCCCTTTTTTAATCATTACGCAATTGCCTTATTTAAATGAGGCATACACCCCTTTGTTAATATTAAGTATTTTTATAATGATATGGTGTAATGACACTTTTGCTTATATTTGCGGCAAGCTATTAGGCAAACATAAGCTCTATGAGAAAATATCGCCTAAAAAAACAATAGAAGGTTTTATAGGGGGTGTTGTTTTTACCCAAATTGCTGCATTTGTAATATTCAAATTTACCAACACACAAGCATCATTGTTATTCTGGATATTGATAGGTTTAGCCATAAGTGTTTTGGGTACTGTTGGCGATTTGGTAGAGTCAAAATATAAGCGTCAGGCGGGTATAAAAGACAGTGGCGCAATCATGCCCGGTCATGGTGGTATTTTAGATCGGTTAGACAGCATATTGTTTGCTGCACCATTTTTATTTTTAATTTATAAAATTGTTATGTAATGTTTCATAAAGAAGGAGCTAAAATCATTTTCTTTTCACTTTTAATTGCAGTTGCAGTTATAATAGGTGTTGAATACATCATTGATATTCCATGGATTATTAAAAGTGTACAAATACTGGCATTACTTTTTTTAGTAATTATTTTACAGTTTTTCAGAAATCCAAACCGGGCGCTGAATGATATTGCCGACCATTTGATATTAGCACCGGTAGATGGTAAAGTGGTTGTTATAGAAGAAGTTTACGAACCCGAATATTTCAAAGACAAACGTTTAATGGTATCTATATTTATGTCGCCCATAAATGTTCATGTTACCCGATATGCTTTAAACGGAATTGTAAAATACAGTAAATACCATCCTGGGAAATATTTGGTTGCATGGCATCCAAAAGCAAGTGAAGAAAACGAACGTACCACTGTGGTTATTGACAATCCCGTGTACGGAGAGGTAATGTACAGACAAATTGCCGGAGCTTTGGCTAAACGAATTGTAAACTACGCAAAAGTAGGTCACAGAGTTAATCAGGGCGATGATGCCGGGTTTATAAAATTTGGATCCCGTGTTGATTTATACTTGCCGTTAGGTACAAATGTAAATGTGGTTCTTAATCAAAAAGCACGCGGTAACAAAACGGTAATTGCCAATAAATAATGCAAAATATAGACGAATTATTTCAAGAAGCTTATCAAAAAGCATCGACTACAAAAGTAGAATTACCACCCGATATCCGATTGCGGTTATATGCTTATTATAAACAGGCAACCTTAGATTATTTACATAATTTTATACATCAGGAAATGGATCTTGTCCGCGGTTTCAAATTTAATGCATGGAAACAAGTTCTACATTTAACACAAGAAGACGCAAAAAAATTGTATATTGAACTGGTTAACTCATTAAATCTATAATTGTATGAAAAGAAACGTTTTATTATTAACAGCAATTGCTTCTTTTATCATTATTAGTTGTAAAGATAAAGAAGAAATGACCGAAGTTCAGATTCCGGATGCTACAGAAACCGCTTCAGTACCGGTAGATGGCGATCCAAAATCGGTAGTTGCCAATCAAGGAGCCTTTCAAATGAAAGGATTAAACTACGGTTACAACGATTTAGAACCTTATATGGATGCACAAACGGTTGAAACACATTATTCTAAACACCATTTGGGCTACTGTAACAAGTTAAACGATGCCGTGAAAGGAACACCTTTAGAAACCATGTCTATTGAAGAGATTTTGAAAGGATTGGATTTAAAAAACAGTACCCTTCGCAATAATGCCGGTGGTTATTACAACCATAACATCTTCTGGGAAATCATTGGACCAAAAGCGGGAGGTAGAGCAACAGGAAAAGTAGCTGAACTGATTAACAGAGATTTTGGTAGTTTTGATGAATTTAAAACGCAGTTTACCGAAAAAGCAAAAGGATTATTTGGTTCAGGCTGGGTTTGGTTAGTTTATCAAAACGATGGAACATTGAAAATTACCACATCGGTAAATCAAGACAATCCGCTGATGCCTAATGCAGAAGTAAAAGGCTATCCTTTAATGAATATCGATGTTTGGGAACATGCTTATTACCTAAAATATAAAAACGACCGACCAAAATATATCGAAAATTTCTGGCAATTAGTTGATTGGAATAAAGTAGAATATCGTTTGTCTTTGATAAAATAAAAAAGAGAGGATGTGCCCTCTCTTTTTTTAGGCACTGAAAATCAAAGATTTTCGACTAAATCTTTACGAACTATTTTTCGATAAACATATCGACAAATCAGCTCAAGTTATTACAGACGACTGGAAAGAATACCGCCCTAAAAAAATTTAATATCATTCAAATCCCAAGTAATAAAGACAGAAATTTTCCAATACTCCATACGATGGTTCACCAAGTGAAATTGTGGATAAAAATTACTTATTTTTGTGGTTCGGAGTTCAATATCAACCGATATTTAAGCGAATTTTGTTTCAGAATCAATCGTTCTCAATCCAAACAAACGATATTCAATAACCTCATTAAAAGAATGATTAAAAGAAGCTCCATTGCAAAAGCCGATTTTATATGTAATTAAGTTATCACCTTTATAATTTTATATGAAACTATTAATTAGCACAATAGCTTTACTTTTAGCACCAGTTTATTTAAACGCTCAGACTGATTGTGAAAAAATTTTAGATCAGAAGATAAACTTACATGAAGATGACTTTGAAACGATGCAACAAGAATTGGTTACTAATTTTTCAAAACTTATTGATTGTGGATTGGATAAAGTAGATATGGTCTTTTTTGGACAACCTCCTGTTTTGGCAGCTTTAGTGATAGGTTGGATGAATGATGATCCCGAAAAAGTGACTTATCAAAGATTATTGGATGAAATTCTTAAAATGAAAGCTACTCCGGAATATACTGAATCCGTGAAATTTTATAATGACTTTCAACTTTTGAGAAGTAAAAAAATAGATCTTGAAAATTGGGATATTGATAGTAAATTGTTGCTAAAGTTAATGAAAGACGAACGGTTAGTAAATGCCATTTACCACGTGATTGAACAAAATCCAAATCAATACGATACTTATGGTGCAATGATTGATGATTTTAACAAGATGGCAGATTCAATGATTGATGTTAAAGAACCTGTCGAAGAATTGCCTGACTTTTTTAAAGATGCCGAACTTATTAATTATGATGAAATGCTTGAAAATGCAAAAGTGTCGGGTAAACCTTTACTGATCTTTTTCACTGCCTATGCGGATGTTAATTCCAGAAAAATGGAAGATGCTTTTTTGTACGACAACGATATACAAAAACTTATTGCATCAGATTTTTATACAGTTACATTATTTGTGGATTCAAAAAAAGAAGTTCCTAAAGAATACATTACAACCAATCCAAAAACAGGGAAGGTAATGAAAACGTATGGTTCTTTTTATATAAAGATACAAGAAGAACAGTTTAAAAATCAAAACCAGCCGTTCTTTGTAATTGTTGGTAATAAAGGAAAAGTACTGAAAACACACGGTTTTACATTGAATAAAAAAGAATTTCAAAAATTTTTAAAATAAATGGTTCAAACAATCTTATTTGTATGTTCTGCTAACAAACAACGCTCTAAAACAGCTGAGGATTACTTTAGTAGTAAATATGCTGACATTCATTTTTTATCAGCTGGAACGAATAGCAAAATTTGCGAGCGTGAAGGAACCAATCCATTGACTATTGAAGTATTAGAACAAGCGGATTTAATATTTGTCATGGAACAAAAACACAAGAAACAAATAAGTGACTATTTGAACGGAAAGTTAAAAAAAGAAATCATTGTTTTAAATATTCCTGATATTTATAAATACTACCAAAAGGAATTGCTTGAAATTTTAGACCGAAAGGTAACACCGTATTTTAAATAACTATTGGATGTCAGATTCGTCATCTTCATCTAAAAAATTGAGTTCATCGCTTCGTTGCTCATAATCGGGTGCAATACCGGGTGGATTAAATAATCCCCAATTGTCTGTGATAAAATGTTTACTATTGAAGCCGGCAACCCATTCTATAAATAATAATCGAAACTCTTCAATCTGCTTGCGGATCAATTGGTAGTATTCCAAATCTTCAAAACCGAGCATTTTTAAGGTGTGATAGGACACCATCAAGTCACGTGCTGCTTTTCGGATTAAAGTTGCATTTTCCATTTTTAGATCATATAATTTCACCCCAAATGCGCCGGCTAATTTTGCTTGGATGAGCATAGCATCGCCTAACAACTGACCTTTTAAATCAGACAGCATAGGGTCATCCTCAGGAAATAAGTCGGTAATCGCTTTTAAGGTTTCAAAAATTTCTTCCGATTTTTTATATATGGGTGTGTGTAAGTAATTTTTCATTTATTGTGTTTTTTTTCCTTTCTCCGTTAAATAATATTTTTGATTTCGACTCGTTGGTTTATCAGGAATGGTCAATGCAATTAAACCTGCTTCGATGGCTGGTTGTAAGTATTTTTGCCTAAAATTTTCTCTATCAGATAAGCCTAACATTTCTTGTAATTCGCCACGGCTATGTGTTCCTTTAAATACTTTCAAAAGTTCTTTAACTTGCTGGGTATCTTGCTGGGTATCTTGCTGGGTATCTTGCTGGGTTTGAGTTACAGATTCTGTTGAAGGCAACGTAACTCTTAAAAAGTTCTCAGAAAAATGAAAACAATCTTGTGTGTAAGCCTGTAAAATTCTTGGAATTCCTGATCCTAATTGTTCTACCAAATCTAAATCTTTGAAAATACGCATCAATTCTTTGTTTCTGATGATGGAATATCCTTCAAAAAACTCTTCTTTTGAAAGCCCTTCGGGTAAACTGCCATAAGAAGTGATTTCCAATCGGTCGTCAAAAATCTCGAATTTAGGAGCAACTTCTTTTGTATAATCATTATGCACAAACGCATTAATTACGGCTTCACGCAACGCAATAGCATTCCATAAACGCTGTTCTTTACGCTCTTTAGGAGTAATTTTAGCTAACGTTCGGTTTTCCAAATTCAATTTATCTAAAACCTGATGCGTGGCTTTAATCAATGATTCGTACCCATACTCGTTGCTTTCTGCTAATTCCACCCGATTTAAACCTTGATAACGAGCTACTTTTACAGAAATGTTATTGACATCATTCATTAAATACGCTACATAATTGTAATTTCCTTCTTCTGTAACTAATTCCAAATTTCGGGCAAATTGTTCATTTAAAGCTTTTCCGATCGATTGATAATAAATATGTAATTGCTGAAACTGTAAAGTTTGTTTGGGCGATTTCATATTCCCGATAGAATTTCGGATACGTTTACTAAAAAGTTGTTCTATTTGTCGGGTTGGCATCGGTTCAGCCGAACTTCCTATTCTAATGAAAGTACCTTTTTCTGAAAGCCCATATTTCTTTATGTAATACGGTTTTTCATAACCACCAGCTACAATGATTTTAATGATATCGTAATTATCTCTCTTTTCAATGACCAAATCAAAAAGTCCCAAACAAGATGGTAAGATGTTCGTTTTTAAACGATCTTTAATAAGCAATTGCTCCTGATCGGCATCCTTTACACCAATTGGAATTCCGTTTTTATCAATGCCAATATAAATTACGCCACCTTCGTTAGCGTTTAAGAAGGCGACTACTTCTTTTTCTAATTCAGGTGTTACTTTTTGTTTGAACTCAGTATGTTTATTTTCGATCATTTGCTTTAATTTTTTGCTATACTGGCTTTCACAGCTTCAATATTCCGTTTATCAGCCCAATACAAATCACCGGAATCAGAAATATCAAAAGGATTTAACCGAAACTCTTCAGGAATAGCCATAAATTCTTTTATCCATTCGTTGTCAATAATATTGATATTGCGAATAGTAGAAAGATACAACGTATTATTTAGTAATTCAATTTGAATAGGTTCATCTATGGCTTGTTCTAAATAAGCATCAATACTTTGTTTGAACAGTTTTTCTGTTATTTTTTTCATGGTCAATTATTTTCTTCTTTTAATATTACGGATTAACGCATCTACTACACCTAAAATCACGACTTCGTCCTCTTCGCCGATCATAACAGAATTGGCATATTTAGGGTTTAGTGCAACCAGTTTAGAAAGGAGTTTATCATAGCGTTTTAAGGTATATTCCGATGAATTGATTGATACCACCACATCATCGCCGTGTTGTGGTTCATAATCCGACCGTAAAATCAGAATATCGTTTTCATGATAATCAGGGTACATTGACAAACCTTTTACACGGTTTACAAACGTTGATTCTACTTTGGAAAGATATAATTCGTCTAAACTGATTCTGTCATTCAGAAAATCTTCTGCCGGTGATGGAAATCCCGCATTTACGCCTTCTCTTACCTGAACATAATATTTTTTGCCATCGGTATTAATGGGTAAATATTCCAGTTCGTTACCAAATTTTATAAACTTTATCATCTGATTTCCAAAATTTCATTCCATTTAGTAGTGTAATTAGGACTTAAATGTTCCTGACGCATTTTCCACGTTTTATCTAATGCCTGCGAAGCCAATTTCAACTTTTGCGTTCCGTATTTGGAGTTTAACTGATCCATTGTCCGCATAATTTCACGATGTTTCACAGGTTCATCTTCAAACAAATTGAATTGTTTTTCGTGTTCCGGTGTGATACCGCCCACAATAACTCCGGCTTTTTTGTAATGATAACCTTGTTTAAAAATTAAATTTAAACCTTTTTGAGCATATTTGGCAATTTCTATATCTGAATTTGTGGGATACGGAATACTTACATTTATGGAACGGGAATACTGTTCCTGTTGGTCGTTGAACCGATTTGTATAGATAAAAACGGTAACCAGCTGACAGGTCGATTTTTGTTTTCGCAATTTTTCGGCACACGTAACCGCAAAGGTAGTAATGCGTTCTTTGATGTATTCCTTGTCGGTATACGTAGTATCAAATGATCGGGTTGTTGCGATGTGCTTTTTGGCTTGGACTTCTTCCAGTCCTAAAACAGAAATTCCTTCTAATTCTTTTTTTAAACGCAGTCCCACTACCGAGAATTCTTTTCGAACATATTCATCCGAAAGCTCTGTAAACTGAATGGCTTTGTTAACTCCTTTGGCTTTCAAGCGTTTTGACATTCGTCTGCCAATGCCCCAAACATCTTCTATATTGAGCCATTTTAAAGCTTTGATGCGTTTTTCGTCTGTATCCATTAAGTAAACACCTTCCAGCTCAGGAAATTTCTTAGCAATATGATTGGCAACTTTTGCCAGAGCTTTTGTTGGGGCAATGCCTACACAGGTTGGGATGAGCGTTTTTTGCAAGACTTCTTGCCGTAACTTTTTACAATATTTGTCAAGTGGATTATCGGTGAAATTATTAAAGTGCAAGAAACATTCATCAATCGAATAAATTTCGATATCTGGCGTGTAATTCTGAAGAATGCGATACACCCGATTGCTCATATCTCCGTATAATGCATAGTTCGATGAAAATACTTTTATGCCTGATTCCTGAAACTTTTTTTGGTATTCAAAAGCAGCTGCACCCATTGGAATTCCAAGCTTTTTTGCTTCGCTGGATCGTGAAATAACACAACCATCGTTATTGCTTAAAACAACAACAGGTACACGACGCAAAGTGGGATTAAAAACCCGCTCGCAACTCACATAAAAATTATTACAGTCAACTAAAGCATACATGCTACAAAAATAGCAAATTTAGAAAGCGAAGGCGTGACAAAAAACGTCGTTAACATATAAGGAATGTTTTATCAAAATTTCTTAATTTAGCATTATTAAAATAGTAATTGAACTAGCGTAAGCTGTCGATTTTTGGTTACAGAAAACTCGGAATCTTCAAAAAACCCCAAATTCTGACAGACTTACGCCCGTGCCTTATATGGGTGTGGGCTAAGTCTTTCTGGGTTTTTGGGTACCCTAGTACCTCAGTAACGGATTGATTTTAGTTTCACGCCTTTTTCTTTACAATAATAAGGTATCATAAAAATTGCTATCATTATGAAAAAAATTTCACTTCTCTTTTTTTTAATATTGAGTATTTCGAGTTTTGCACAAACCCAACAAGACAAAGAATTAACTGCCGAAGAAAAGGAAAAAACTAAATTTTACAATTTAAGCTCATAATGTGTGCTTCTTCCGCCTGAATTTGCCTTTACCAAAACTCCTTTATTTACCAAATCGGTTATATCTCTCAAAGCGGTGTCTTGTGATGATTTTGTTATTTTTGCCCATTTAGACGTTGTCAGATTACCCTCAAAGTTATCCATTAGCTTGTTGAGCATTTTTTGCTGACGTTCATTCCTGATTTTACCCGCATTTATTACCCAAAACTGATGTTTCTTTACAACTTTATCAATGATTGTATTAGAAGAAAGTATTGCGTTCTTCAAACATTTAAGAAACCAAATAATCCATTCCGTAATATCTAAATCGTCTTTTTGCGTGTGTTCTAATATCTTATAATAGGAATTTCTTTCATTTTTTATTTGTGCCGACATACTATAAATAGGGGTTTACAAAATATATGTTGTACAATAGTGGTACATAAATTAATAAAATCCCATATAACTTTTTTTTTACAACTGTATCATTGCTTATAATTTTGAGATTGCCTTCTGAATTAGTTCTATGTTAGACTTACTGATTCCAAAATCTTTAGACAAACTCATCCACTTAGCAAGTGCAGAACGAGTTTGTTCAATAACATTTTCTACGAATTCTTTTGACAACTTTGCTTCTAAACCTAATTTAGTAAGGTGTTTAATACTTATATTTCGTCCTTCTCCCACAACCATTGTGCTTTGTTCTCCTCCTGGGCCGCTAGAAAAAGTGAGGTCGTAAGCAGGTGATAATTTCCACTCGCCGAATTCATTCATTAAAAATGTGAAATTTTTTGAGTGATCATCTCGGTTGTGTGCCATCACATTAAAAACCGCTAAACGAAACATCTTTTCTACTTCTCGAATATCTTTTGTTAAAGCACCTGTCAATGATAATAAATCTTCATAATCAAGAGACGGAAATCTAAAATTATTATGAATCAAACCGCTAACCGTATGCATGTGCAGTCGTTTGTTGCCGTTTCTATCAAAACGTTTTACCGCAAAATAGCCATTTCCTTTTTGGGAAGGAAACAAATGAATCGTTGGCATTTCAATTCCAGCATCCAAAGCCATTAATGCGTAAACATATTCTATTGCACCGGCATCCATTCCATCTTGCGAATTTGGGAATTTTACCATCCAATGTTCAAAACCATTGCTTAACTGATCTGTACCGTGTAGTATACTTTTTCTTTCATAATCAACACCTATCAATGCTTTTGGTCGAGCTCCGGCAGAAGATCCATTCAAAGCTAAAAGTTCTGTAATCACTTCTTCCGATTCACCTTCCAAAACTTCTTCGGTGTGTGTAGCCAAAACATCCAAATCAATCATTTCATCGTTTGTGTTTAAGCTTTGATCGGGTTCATAAACCAAAGCACCCAAACCATTTAATCCGACATACGCTAAACGATCAAGCGGAGATATATCTGACGGATAAATACCCTCCGAACGAAGTAAACGATCGAAAAGTAACCTTCCCCAACCATCGGGTAAACTATCGTTGAAAACTCCAGCCAGACCTTCAAAAGGGCTTGTGGGAAGTTCAATCACACCACGTTGCAAAGGAAGTTTTATGGGAGAAATTTCTAAACTACTATGCAAAAAAGCTTCATCATATTCAAAATAGATCATGCTATTGCGAATTGCCAAACGCCCAACAGGTTGAATTCCAGAACCAAAATTTAAACCTACTTTTATTTCTTTAACAGCTGTTTTCATTTTCTGTTTCCTCGTTTTCTAATTGTTTTATCCGCTGATTTTAAAACTTCATCAATAGATTTAAAATGTTGCTCTTTGGGTTTTAAAGCATCAACTATCTCTTCTAATCCGCCAACAACCGACAGTATTTTTAAAAATGAATCCAAAGAAATTACTCCCTTTTGTTCAAATTTTCTCAATGTTGATAATGGGACACCAGCTCTTTCCGACAAACCTTCTTGAGTCAGTTCCATTTGTAATCGTCGAGCACGGATGCTTTCAACGATTTTTTCTTGTATTTTTGATAAAGATATAAATAACATCATGGTAGTATTTAAGTAGCTTTAATCAATACAACTACTACTATTGTAGTACAAATGTACAAAAAACAATATTGTAAACTAAAGATAATCAATTGAAAACTACATTGGTATTAGTTTAGAAATTACATCACATTGGGTATAAAAACGATTTAAAACACATAAATTATACCTTTTTAGGGTATATTTTTTTAAGTTGTATTTAGAAAATCAACTATCTAAAGATTTGTTTTTATAAATAGTATAAGGTTGTCTTTTATTTTCTGACAAAGCTTTTTCAATCACACTATCGCCATAAAATCTTTTGATTTCCAATTTCTCTTCTTCATTACCTCTTTCAAAAACACGTTGAATAACCGCTTTGTATTGTTTATCCCAATCTATTTTATTGATGTCTGTATCCCAGAAAAGAGCTTTTCTTATTAATGCTAAATTTGGAGTAGCCATAAATTTTAAATGAAATCAACAATATTTAAAATTACTAAAATTCTATTTCAAAATAATTCAGAATTTCTATAAGTTATATTGCCGATAGAAATAATTTCCATAATTCCATTACCTATTCTTCTTAAAATTCTCAGCTTGTTCTAATACATTCTTATACACATCATCCTGCGTAATAGGAGGGTAGCCGTATTGATGTAATTTAACGATGATATCCATCTTAAGTTGTGCTTTAATATCATCACGGTCGCTCCAATCAGGATATTTAGCGGTATTGTCAACAATATTTTTTATTTCACGAGCTAACTCCAACATCTTGTCATTATCAAATTCAAAACCGTATTGTTTGCAAATCATATCCAAAATGTCATAGAAAGCTTTCTCTTCGTAATCTATTCCTAGATCTTGAAACGAATCCATTTCAACACGAAGTTTGATGATGAGATCCAACATTTGTTCGGCAGTATCAAACTGAATCCCTTCATAATCTAAGATATCACCTTCGCTTCGTTCATTATAGCGATTAATGATCGATTGTAATCGTTCTGAAAAATCTTGTCCTTTAACTTTATTAACCTTTTTAAAATCGTTAATTGTCTGTTTTAGTAATCGTTCTAATATTTTGATTTTCGTATTGGGTAATTCCAAGTTCGATATTTTCTCGATGAATTTATCATTGAACAAATCAATTGCATTGGCTTTATTATCATCGAGCTTAAAGATTTCTTCCACACCTTCAGAAACAATCGCTTCTTCCACCATTTTGGCTACTTTAGCATTCATTTGTTCGGTATCTGGAGCTTCACCTTTGGTAAATTTTACTACAATAGATTTTACAGCAAAATAGAAATGTATTTCATCTACTTCTTTAGATGTAAACAATTCCGAACCACTCACCAGGTTGTAAGACGATTTCAATTTTTTGGTAACATTCACAAAGAATTTTTCCGATTCTTCGGTCAATATCACATATTCAGATGCGTTTTGTAAACATTGCAAACGCTCTACAGGATTACCTTCATAATATCCTTTGGTATCAAACGTATGGAAATACTGACGTAACAAATCCATTTGATCTCGAGCCAGTATTTCGGCTTGTTTTAAATCTTCAAAATCATCATCGGCCGTTTGGTTATTAAACAAACCTAACGCATGATTTAAATTCTTTTTGATTCCGATATAATCCACAACCAAACCACGCTCTTTCCCTTTGTATTTACGATTAACCCGAGAAATAGTCTGTATTAGATTATGTGTTTGCAAAGGTTTGTCAATATAAATCGTATCCAAAAAAGGAACATCAAAACCTGTTAACCACATATCAACCACAATGGCAATTTTAAAATTGGAATTGATTTGTTTAAACTGTCGATCCAGTTCTTTACGATCCTCTTTACTACCTAATAAATCCCACAATTCCTTTTCATCATCTTTATTACGTGTCATAATCATCTTAACACGCTCAATAGGTTTCATTTCTTTTTGTTCTTTTTCAGTTAAAGTTTCTGGAAGCGTCATTTCTCCCCATTCTGGTCGTAAAGCTAAAATCTCTTTAAATAGTTTATATGCTATACCACGAGATGCACATACAAACATTACTTTGCCGGCTACCGTTGCGTTTTCTTCCAAACGATTTTCATAATGTTCCACAAAGTCACTTGCAATGGCTTTTATACGGTCACCATCGCCTAAAACGACTTCCATTTTCGCAATAGCTTTTTGACTGGCTTCTACATGATATTCCGAAGCTCCTTCTGCCACTGCATTTTCATAGTATTGTTCAATTTCCTGAACTTTATTGTAATCTAAATTCACTTTTGCAGCCCGACCTTCATACACCAACCGTACGGTAATTTCATCATTTACCGATTCAAACATGGTATATTGATCTACCACATCTCCAAATACTTCTAACGTTTTATCAATTGGTGTTCCCGTAAAACCTACATACGTTGCATTGGGTAATGAATCGTGTAAATATTTCGCAAATCCATACGATTTTGTGACACCTTTTTCTTCATCTATTTTTACTTTTAAATCTAAATTTACTTGTGAACGATGAGCTTCATCTGAAATACAAATAATGTTGGTTCTATCGGATAAAATATCTGCATCTTCAGCAAACTTTTGTACCGTTGTTAAATACACCCCGCCACTTTCAATTCCTCGTAAACGATCTCTTAAATCAGCTCTTGACTCAATATTGATGATATTTTCATCTCCAATAAATTTTTTGGCATTGGTAAAGTCTTTGGACAACTGATCATCTAAATCTGTACGATCGGAAATAATGATTATCGTAGGACTTGAAAACTCTGTAGAACGCATCAATAAACGCGACAAATACAGCATCGTATAGCTCTTCCCACAACCTGTTGCTCCAAAATACGTTCCGCCTTTACCATCGCCTTCAGGTTTACGGTGTTTCAAGATATTTTGATAGAGTTTGTTAGACGCATAATACTGCGGATAACGTGTCAAAATTTTTAGTTCGTTTTTTGAATTATCAGGAAACAAAACAAAGTTGTGAATAATATCAACTAAACGGTTTTGGTTCAACATTCCGTGAACTATTGAAGTAGTAGTCTCAATACCTGTTAAGGCTTTCTTTTCGTCACCTGTAATTTTATTCCAGCCATAAAAGAACTCGTAAGGAGAAAATACCGTTCCCGCCTTGTTATTCACCCCATCAGAAATCAGACAAAATACATTGTATTTCATCAGTTCCGGAATATCCCTGCGATATCGAACGGTTAATTGTTTGAATGCATCGTGAATGGTAATTTCTTCTTCAATAGCGGTTTTAAATTCAAAAACCACGACAGGAATTCCATTGATGTATAAAATCAAGTCAGGAATGCGCAATTCCGAACCTTGAATTTCTAATTGATTGACGATTTTGAAGGTATTGGCTTGTATGTGCTCAATATCTATATATCGAATATGTAAATCTTTTTTTGATGGATTATTTCGTTTAAATATCAAGCCATCTGCTAATAATTTACAGATGTATTTATTAGATTCATACAAATTAGAAGTCGATTGAAAAGCAATTTCATTGATTATGCTTTCCAATTCAATTTCTTCTAAATCATCATAACGATCTTGTAAAAACGCGCGCAAATCTTCCTTAATCAATACTTCTTGATTCGAGCTTCTTTGCAACTGTTTTCCATCGACATAAGTATAGCCCTCTGTTTCCAAAAGGCTTATAAAAGCTTGTTCTAATTGTGATTCGGTATATTTCATTTTTTATAAAATTTATCACCTTCCCATTTTGCGGGATTATTGATGATGTATTCCGAAATACGTTGATACGATTGTTCGTTTCGGATGATATGTTCGTAGTAATTTCTTTGCCACAATTTAATGGGCGCATCACATGTACACAATAAATTTATTTGTTTTGTAACCGATGATTTATATCCACGAACAATTGCCCCAATTGTTTGTGACGGACCCCGTAGGGGCGTTTTGAAAACGCCCAAATTATCATCCCGTAAGGGCGTTTTGCAAACACCCAAATTATCATCCCGCAAGGGCGTTTTGTAAACGCCCCTATTATTATCCGGCGAATGCAATTCGCTATTATTGGGCGAATGCAATTCGTTATTATTGGGCGAATGCAATTCGTTATGATTGGGCAAATGCAATTCGTTATGATTGGGCGAATGCAATTCGTTCGTATTGGGCGAATGCAATTCGTTATGATTGGGCGAATGCAATTCGTTATTATTGGGCGAATGCAATTCGTTATGATTGGGCGAATGCAATTCGTTCGTATTGGGCGAATGCAATTCGTTCGTATTGGGCGAATGCAATTCGCCCCTACGGATATCCAACAATTGAATGATGCCATGTATATGGTTGGGCATTACCACAAATTCATGCAATTGTACATTGGGACGAATTTGGGCGGTTTTTAACCATTCATCATGGGCAATTTGCCCATATTCATTCAAAACCATTGTGCCGTTTTTAACCTGTCCAAAACGACAAATTTTATCCTTACAACAAATCGTAACAAAATACAACCCCGCTTGGCTATAATCATAGCCAGCCAAACGTATCGACTTGCGATGGTGTTTATGTGGGTTGTAATTGCTCATTTAATTATTATTAGTTTAGCTTTTTATCACCCCTCCAACGTTGCCAAGCGACTTAACAATAACGATTGAAGTTGTGAGAGTTTTTGGTTTTCAATTTTTACAATCTCCTCACAATTTTTTAGTTTCGAAATTTTATTATCGAACTCTACCTGAACAGGATATTTAGGTTTTAAAATATTTCTAAAATACAAATCACCTGTGTGTGCCCTGCATATGCAGGACACACCCCGAAAGCTTTTCAAATAGTTCAAAAATACAAATTTAGTTTTACGAACCAAGTTTTCGGGGTGTTATTTTTCCAGAGGGTGCAAGTCCCTT
>Ga0164243_10000372_pt1 | contig 89207 bp, 64 predicted proteins | sample OricompcompostOP_FD_108781 | JGI IMG/M metagenome (GOLD analysis project Ga0164243, IMG submission 108781) | Organic Plus compost microbial communities from Emeryville, California, USA - Original compost - Organic plus compost (OP) | ecosystem: Engineered > Solid waste > Mixed feedstock >... | reverse complement strand
GTGCATAGCTTTTTGCGCTGAATCCCATAGCGGACAGGCCGACGACACCGGCTCCCACCGAAGCCTGTTTGATAAATTCTCGACGCGAAGTTGTTGATTTCATCTTCATTTGATTTTTATAATGGTACTTATTATAAGCTAATTTGCAATTAGCCTACAATAATAGGACGTACAAATCAAACATTTATTCTTCTCTACTATTAAAATCTACGCAATCGATACCGAAACAACATCGCTTTCCCGACCAAATACGATTGCACCGCCAAAAGTTGATGGGATTGACATTGCCCATAACCGATTTAGCAATGCTGAAAACGCCTGCACAGGAAAACTGTCTACTTGCTACTTCTATTTCTCTTTTCCATTTCAACAGAACATTTAATAAATGCACCTAATCCTTTGGGATCATCCCGAATCGCCGGTTCGCTTATGTAGTAGTCAAAACTACCGTCTCGATAGGGTTTGCCGCCCAAGCCCGACACTTTTACGGTTCCCTCGAAATGGTAATTGCCCGCAGCATCCTGCGATAAAAAACGATCGACGATGCCGTCATATCCACGCGTAGCTGCATCAGCCATGTCTTCATCTAGATATTTCATTCGAATGCCCTTCAATAACGTGTAGACAATCATTGCACAAGCCGAAGACTCGAAATAATTTCCGTTTCTTTCCGGCATGTCAATGATGTCGTACCACAAACCAGACTCGACATCTTGGGCAGCCAGCGCTGCAGTTGCCCAACGGTTTAATATGGCCTGCAGGCTGTCCTTTCCCTGATTTCCTTCCGGAAAGAAGTCCAGTGCGTCTACCAACGCCATGCCGTACCAACCGAATGCACGCCCCCAGACATGTGGGGACCTACCCGTTGTTCCATCTGCCCAAGCTTGCTCCCGCGACTCGTCCCAACCGTGGTAAAGCAAGCCGGTCGTACTGTCTCGGGCATATTTTTCCATCAAACCAAATTGCCTGACCACATCGTTGTAAATGGTATCTTCGCCGAAAGCCTGCGCATAGGCAGCATAAAAGGGTTGAGCCATGTAAAGACCATCCAACCACATCTGATACGGATATATCTGCTTATGCCAAAATCCTCCTTCCGAAGTGCGGGGATGGGTCGATAACTGGCGGCGCAGCAATTGTACGGCTTTCCTATATTTTTCAGCACCGGTTTCGTTGTAAAGGAACAAGAGGACCTTACCATTATTGATGTGGTCGATATTGTATTCTTCGAGGCGATACCGGCTGATGCTGCCGTCTTCCCGAACATAGAAGTCCATCATCTTTTGGATGTAGTCGAACCACTTCTGATCATCCGTTAATCGCCATACTTCCTCCATCCCTTTCAGTATAACCCCCAAATCATAGCTCCATTTCACCGGTTTGCCTGGTGTGGAAAGCTGAAATGAATCGGGCCAGAGCAGCATCGCCGTTTCAGACATGGCTTCGCTGTACGCAATCTCTCGCTGCGGCGTACAGGAAAACAGCATCATCCATGATCCGGCCGCGGCTAACAACATGAACCTTAAGCCGATGTCTTCAATTAACTTCATCTTACTATGCATTAAATGGTCTTCCGTTTTGGATGCGGTACGATATCTGTTAAATCCCCTATTCGCACAGGCCGTTGCTTCTCGATGCTTTCCCGAGCCGCCACACCCACGAGTATCGACATGATCCCGTCACGCAATCCGGCAGAATGCCCGTAAGGATCAGCGGCGGAGGGATCTTTGAATATTTTGTCATGCAACCGCCGGTCGCCTCCCCCATGGCCTTCTCGTTCACTGGTCACGTGGATGGTTTCATATTCTTCGAAACTTTTGAACACAATCAATGGTTCGACCGAAACTTTATTGGCTTCAGCTTGGGTCATCTCGAGTGCATGAAGCGCTCCTTGGTCCAACTTTTCCTGCTTCATCCAAGGGATGTCCAGCCACGCCTCCAATCGGCCCAAATGGCCATTAAACGCAATACGCCACCCCTCAAACGGCGAATACGTAGTGAGCGAATAATTGGCTATCACGTTGTTGGCGTATTTGATTTGGGCGGACATCTTGTCGTATATATCAATTTCATCGCGATACACGCAACCGTCACGGTAATATCCGTCGTACATCTCATGTGCGACGTATAGGTCCATATAGTGCTGATTGGTGGTAATATCCCAATAATACCGACAAGATTTCTTATGGTCACAGGTCCGGCAGGTGACGCCTCGGAATGGCCCGGACGGGCCATAGTGCTCCAAGGCACCATAGGCAAATACCTCCAACGGATCAGCATCTAGCCACCAGTTCAATAAGTCGAAATGATGTGTAGCCTTATGCACCCAAAGCGAACCGCCGCCATCCATCGTACCATGCCATCGGCGGAAATAGGAAGCACCATGATGCACATTCAAATACCAGTTAAAATCGACCGAAGTAATTTCACCAACGATGTTACGCTGTAGAAGTTCTTTGATTTTGGTCATATACGGGCTCCACCTGTAGTTAAAACCCACAATAATGTTCTTGTTGGATTTACGTTCGGCATCCCGTATTGCTTGCGCCTTTTTCGCATCTGTCGTCAAGGGCTTTTCGGTAAGCACGTCACACCCCGATTCAAGCCCCTTGATAATGTACTTGTGGTGGACCGAGTCTTTGGTCGTCACAATGACCAAATCGGCCTTCACCTTTGACAACATGTGATCGAAGTCCGTAAATACCGGACAGTCCACGTCCATATATTGTTTGGCAAATTTCAACCGACCGGGATTAATATCGCACAACCCTACAAACTCGATTAAATCGGGATATTGTTCAATCAACCGTTTGCCCCAAAAGCTGATTCCGCGCGAACCGGTTCCTACCAAGACCAAGCGGAGTTTCCGATCCATCGGGGGGATGAAGGATTTGGGGATGGCGGCACCGGCCGCAAGCATACTCATTGCGGTCAAAAATGTCCTTCTAGTCAAGTTGTCTACGGTCTTCATGGATTGTTTAGTTAGTCGTTAGTGTTCGTCGTTAGTTATCCATCAATCTATGGTTACGGATCGTGCTTTTGCTCCTGCATTCGCGACAAATGCCTTATCAGCCTTCTTTGTATCCGTATTGGCAATCCGGATAGCGTTGCTCTTCTCACCCTGCACATGTACCAAAACGGGCGCACCTTTGTTGTAGTCTAATCCGTCAACGGTCACCCTTTCAGTATTGTATAGATATGCTATTGGCTTACCGGGGGGGATATCCAAGCGGATATTACGCAGCACAATATCAGACGATTCCTGGAGGTCGATTCCCTCATCCGCCCGAGCATCAAAATCAGCGATTGTAATATCCTTGAAGCTCATTTCGGGCAGTCCGCGAATAAAGATGCCTTTCGCTGCTCCATCGCAGACAACATTACTAATCCAGAATTTCCTGAATTGCGGTGTACCATCCGTAACAGGTTCGGGCCGCATTACCGGAGGTTCGCGTGTCTCTCCGGCCAAGGCTACAGGATCCTTTGCCTGGTAATACATGTCAAACAGGATGGCCTCTCCGGGAATATCTTTCATGTAAATATCCGATATATATACATTTTCAACGACTCCTCCCCGGCCGCGTTGCGTCTTGAACCGCAAGCCGATGTCCGTACCAATGAATGTGCAATCCGACACGTATAGATTTCGTGCACCGCCGCTCATCTCGCTCCCCACAACGAATCCGCCATGCGCATGGTAAACCACGCAATTTCTCACCCAGAGATTCTCTGTTGGCATCCCTACCTTTCTTCCATACTCATTTTTGCCGCTTTTTACACAGATGGCATCATCTCCAACGTCAAAAAAACTATCTTCAACCAAGACATTTTTGCAGGATTCGATATCCAGCCCGTCACCGTTTTGAGAATACCACGGATTCCGGACGATGATGTTTCTCACCGTGATATCGTTGCTCATCAATGGATGAATATTCCACGCCCCCGAATTTTGAAAGGTTACGCCCTCCAAGAGGATACGTTCGCAACGCTCCAACACAACCAAGTCAGGACGTAAAAAATCTTTGATTTTCTCAAAAAAGGCAGCATCCTTTTCGGGAGACAAGGCACCCGCATCTGGTATATAGCGTCCGCGCATCGCACTGGCCGAAGGATACCATTCTTTCCCATCTGGAGTGACAACTCCGCCCGAAGCAACCAATCTATTCCATTGGGACTCCGTCAGTTTTGACCTCTTCGCAAAGCGGAAGGCATCGCCATTCCCGTCTATGACGCCCTGACCGGTAATCGCAATATTCTGTTGCCTCTCAGCACGGATAGGTGAATGCATGCGCATTTGCATTAGTCCTTCCCATCCCGTTTCCACTAATGGATAGTGAGCGAAATCACGGCTGAAATACAACATAGCATTGCGCTGCAAATGCAGGTTGACATTACTTTTGAGCACCAACGGACCGCTCAACCACACTCCGGGCGGAACAAGGACCACCCCACCACCTTGCCTGTTGCACTCGTCGATAGCGTACTGGATAGCGGCGGTATTCAATACTCCGGGGCGATCTATCGCGCCACTTTTGCGAATATCAAAGGTATCGGGCTTAAACGTCGGCAGTGGTATCGCCGGCTTGGGGAGCTTATGCCCCTCCACGGAAAAAGTAACGGCGGCCAACAGAGACAATAAAATGAGTAAGGCTTTCAAATCTTTCATAGCTATTTCTACTTAAACCTTGGATTTTACGGATTGAAATATGGGACCAATTGCGGCACCTCGCGCTTCAGCTCAGCTACCGCCAAATCACACACCTTAAAAGCTCCTGTTCCAGAGAGGTGGGTATTGTCTTCCTTGTCTCCCTTCCATCCTTCGTAATCGCCGGGTTCGAAATGAAGGAAAAGTTGGCGCGAACGCTCCGCTCCCATTTGGCGCAATGTTTCGGCGGTCCGAACATGCAATTCCAGCAGCGGTACGCCCAATTGCGCTGCCACTTCACGGGTGACCTGCGGATAGGCACCGTGCGTATCCACCAAATTTCCCTTGCCGTCAAACAGCCTGCGGACTATGGGCGTGCACAGTATTGGTATCGCTTCGCGTTCACGCGCTTCAAGGACATACCGTATGAGATTTTGCCGGAAATCCGTATCGGCTTCGGCGTACCTATTCGCCTCACTTTTCGAGTCGTTGTGTCCGAATTGTATAATGACATAATTGCCTTTCTGCAATTGTGATTTCACCGTTTGCCAATGCCCCTCGTCCCTAAAGCTTTTTGTGCTACGCCCTCCCAACGCGTAATTCTTCACCTGTACCGCAGGTTTAAAATAAAGCGGGAATACCTGCCCCCAACCTTTTCGTGGATTACTACCCTGATATGTTTTGTTTTCCATGGTAGAGTCCCCAATCATAAAAATCACGATTTCATCGTCGTCTGTGTGAGTCACAGACATTCCCGGCACCATCAAGAGCATAAGAAATATAGCCTTCATCATAGCTATTCTTACGAGGTTTTTATCACATTGACCAACTTATTCGGGGACGGTGTTCTCTTTGTGCTTATACGTTTTCTGACCGATTCGGGGAGTGTATTCTCATCAATTCCAGTACCTGTGATATCAATGGTTCCTGTCATGGTTTCAAAACCCCTGCCCGCCGGAAGGCTCGTCAACTCGCTGTTTCCTATAAGCCTTAGCTGGTACCTGATTTTATTCTTGGCAAACCCGATAGGCAGTGCACTCAATCCACAATATGAAAAATCGCATATCCGGAGATTAGACAGGTTCATGATGCTTTCGGGCAACACCTTGATTGGATTATTGGCAAGATTAAGGTGTATAATGTGTCTGCTATTCCCTATTTCATTGGGAATCCTGCTCACCCGATTTTGCTTGATTTCGAATTTCCGCAGTTTCTTCACGGAGAAAATCTCGGGGGAAATCTTGTCAATCCGGTTACGGGTGAAGTACACGCCCTGCAATCCTTCTATAAGGCCGAATGCCGCAGGTATATTTTTGATTTTATTGTCGTTAAAATAAAAAAACGTCACATTGCCAAGGTCACTAATTTCGTCGGGCACTATGGATATGCGATTCTTATTCAGAAAAATCTGTAGATTAGGCACAGCAGTTATAGGTACATCCTTACCTTGGTAACGTACGACCAAAGTACTGATTCCGATGATGTCGGTAAGGTCGTTTCCCGATAGTGGCAATACATTTACCCCAACTTTGAAATTGTTGGTCTGGTCGTATGTTTTCAACGGAATCTCAGCACCTTCTTGAACGGTATACACTTCAATGGGGTGCTGGGCGACCAGATCCTTCAGGGTGATGCCCTTTTTCTGCTGCCCAGGCAATCCTGCTTGTGCCGTCGCGACGCTCAGCAACATGAATAATTTCATCCAGGCAATTGTCAGCTTCTTCATCTTAGATTCCGGTTTCTATGATAAAAATCTGTCGGTTCCCACTTTTCGGGTCGATTCCGTCCACGCAGACCATGCTGTTATCGTCACTGAAACGGGGGTGCAAGTCGCATCGGGCATCGCCCTTCAAGAAACGTTCTTCGAGCATCTGCATCGTTGCTAGTTTGCGATGCTGGCCGGTTTCCATTCCGTACAGCCATACGCTATTGGTCATCTGCTTCTTGTCCTTGCTTCCGTCCGTCAGCAACCATTTGCCATCCAAGCTGAACGAGCAATGTCCATCCCATTGAAAAGGTTCGACAGGTTGAAATTGGACACGGTCAGCAGTATCTGCAAGGAACACATGGCTCCGGCTATCGGCCGGATAGTTAAACGTCGCGATCAGTTCGTTCTGGTTTCGCCATCCGAAATGGGAAACACTCGATCCATACGGGATGAGTCTGCGCATGCCAGTTCCGTCAAGCCCTACGGTATATAATCCTGTCTCCAGTTTCGATGCATCCTTATTCCATGTTCTCGGCAAAAACAAAAACCTAGTCCCGTCGCGATTGATGTCGGCATGCTCCACCCACATGTGCCTTCCGTCAATTTCAGGGTGATACGTCAATATATCATCGGCCATTTGCTTGTAAGACACCGCTAGCCTCTTTTGCCCGGTAAGTAAATCAATGATAAACACCCCGTCGTCTTCCGGATAAGCCACATCCGGATTCGGGTCACTTGTCCCGCTGTAGCTTACCACCTTACGGAGCCGACTGATACGGCCATAATTCACATGCACTGCACTTTTCCCATCTTTGGACAATCCGCTGATCGTATCGGCGACAATTGTGCGGTTGCCTGTCCTGATATCAAAGCGTACCGATACCAAACGGCCGTCCGATACATCATTGAAGTAAAACTCAGTATTAGGATTCAATGGATTCCAATGCAGCATGCAACCCTGCTGCAGGTTCCACGCATTTGTTTCGGTTATCCTATTGAACGCGCCGGTTTTCATGTCCACCAACCCGATCGCCGCTTTTTCTCCGGGATTGGGCAGCCTGTTATTGAATGGTGCTTCCAGGCTCAGCACATAGGTTTTGTCGCGGTTCCACGGATTGATGCCATAGTAACCAAAGAAATGGTTTTGGCTGCCCGATGTCAGCATCCTGACAGCAGCGTCTTTCTGTTGGCGATGTCCAAGGCTCCTACCGCAACCCGTCGCCAACGACAGGCCAATGACGGTTGATTTCACCAAAAAATCTCTTCTATCCATTTTACTTCAAATGATATGGTATTAAATTTTGCCCGGTCGCTTGAAGCCGGCGGCGGCATCATCCAATACCAGCACCCAATCTTCTGTCGACATCTCCTCCGGAGGATTGAACGTATAAGCATCTGCCTTTTGTATTTTTCCGTCCTTATGCGCTTTCCCGGTCCGTGGGTTATACCACCAAACCTGCAGGGTATCGCCGCTCAACAGACTGGTATTTACGGTCACCGGTCTTATGCCCGGTAGATACAACATGGCATAGCTGCCGCTTTTACCACGAGTAGCACTTACGTGGAGTGGATCTTCCAAGTTTTCGCCCAATACTAACCCTTGGTCTGGTATGCGCTCAAAGAACGGTCTGGAAAGCATCAGGTTCTTCAGATGCTGCATTTGCTGCGCTCCAGGCAAATCCAATGATTCTTTCCAGGTGCGTAGCGGCCCGTGCATAGGTTCGCGTCCGGGCATGTACATCTGCCAAACAGCCGCGCAACCGTAGGTGTGCCCGAGTCCACCATAGAACACGCCCCAATACGCCTTTTTCCGGATATCCAATGCATTTGCATATCCATGTTCCTTTGCGTTGAAACAGACCGGATGCTCTTCATAGGTAGGTTCAGCGTCCATCGTGGGTTTCACGGGTGTCAGCCGATAGTCGTAGGCGAGCTTCTTATAGGAGTTGCCATCCCTACAGTGTCCGGTTTGGTGCATGTTGAAGTCCAGCCAATCATCCTCATGGAACCACTTGGAGGAGCCACCCGGTTTGGTGGGCTGCGGGTGGAACGAAATCAAGGCCTGGTCGTGACCTCCGGACCCGTCGACGATACCGGCGGCCATGTTGCGCCAAACGGCTTTATGCACGTCTTCGCTCGGATTCCTGTCGCCGCCCAAAATCCAGATGATGTTCCAAGCATCCTTATAGCGATTCCCGAGGAACTTGCCGTAAATCCGGGCGTTTTCCGGATTGAAGATTTCCGGCCCCACGCCCCATCCTAGTTTCATCAGTTTGTCACCCCATGTAGGCAATAGACCGATATACATGCCGCGTTTGGCGGCTTCGTTGATGATCCAGTCGACATAGTTAAAATATGCTTCGTTGGGTTTGGTAGGATCATCGTCAATTAGTGGGACATCGCCCAAGGAATTAGGCATATGCAATCCATCGAGTTCGGCTAGCACCACGGCCTGGATGACATTGAATCCCTTTGCTTTTCTATTATCGAGGTACATCGCGGCCTCTTCTTTCGTAGTCCTATGGAAAAGTTCCCATGCGGTATCCCCCAAGTAAAAGAACGGCTTCTCATCCTGGGTTACCAGGAAACGTCCATTTGCCGAAACACGCAACCGCCTGTTGTCGTCTTTTTGTCCCAAGCCTAGTGTGAGGGCTAGTGTTGCGGTAATCCACAGTATCCCTATTTTTTTTTCCATTGATTTAACGATTAGTTCCTGTTCAATTTTCCTCCATTAATACGCGGAAACCGTATTTCACATCGCGCGAATAATCATAACGGTAAGCCGAGCGCATCAGCTCTTTGGCACTTCCATAGTTCCCCCCACGCATAATCTTACGATAGAGGCCATCGAAGCTTCTCAAACTGTTCTCCTGTGATGGCCCCCTTGGATCGGTCACCGCCCCAGTTTCATAGTTACCTTTCCAATCCAGGCACCACTCAAACTGGTTTCCCGGCATATTGATGAGTCCCCAAGGGTTAGGCTTCCCATCATCTACCGGCCGAAGCTGTATCGTTTGTTCGGGGTCTCCTGTTTTGAAGTTGGCGTATTCCAATGAAATATCGTGTCCTGTGAAATACGGCGTCGTGGTACCGGCCCTACAGGCATATTCCCATTCCGCCTCTGTTGGCAACCTGAATCGATGTCCCGTCTTACTGCTCAACACCTCGCATATCCACTCGGCATCAAACCAACTTACCGTCGCTGGCAAGCTGTTGTCGCCATAGTTTTTCATTCCTGTCAGCAACCGCAGTAAGCTATTTGACATTTCCACTGTGGCGAGGTAATATGGTTTGGAAATCGTCACCTCATGTTGCAGCTCCCATTCCTCACGTCCCGGTTCGTCCACTGGCGATCCCATGAGGAAAGTACCAGCTTCGATATGGTTGAGTTGCAATACCGGTTTGCCATCTACCATCAACTTCATATTGCCGTCAGGGATTCCTGCTACCTCGGCCTTATAATCCGGCACCTTTCGGTTCATCCGTTCCTCACGTTCCTGCTGGAGGCGTTGTTTGACGATTTTGACATCTTGCTCGTACATCGCATCTTTCTGCGCCAGTACTTTTGTCAGCTCACCATACGTCAGCTCGTGGGCATCAGCGTTGTTGGGGTTTGTGCCGTTTAACCATTCCTCCAGATTTGTATATCCGTCGCCGTCGTTGTCCGCCGCATGGTCGCTGCCGTTAGCTATATCCAAGCCATGCTCATCTTCCCACTCATCGGGCATTCCATCACGGTCGGTGTCAAGAGGCGAAATGCCGGCAGCGTATGTTGGCCATCCGCCTACATCATTTTGGGAGTTGATGATCTTACCGGTCCCGGTTCTTACGTCATTCACTATGCGCTGGTCCACGGCGTCCCGCTTTGGCAAAGTCGCACCGGCATGGTTGAGTACCGTTTCGAATAGCGTTTCGGCATCCATTTGCTGGTAAGGCAACGTGGGATAAGGGACTTCCAGCACTACTTCTTTTCGCAAGCTGTCGGACGCCATCAGTAGCCGCGTATTGTCAGCGGTATCCCCTTGGTTCTCCGCATGATAGTTGCCGGCGATATAAATATTTGTATAATGGTTTTCGGGCTCAAACGCATATTGCCTGGACCTGTCACTGGTCGATGGGCCCGGCTTGATATAGTTATTGACATAGTTTATCCGCGCTTGACCCGGATTAGACGTATAGCCCGGCAGTTCGCCCCAATCGTAGATGACGTTGTTCCGAATTTCCACGACAGCTCCCGGCTCCTCGCCTTTGTTCTGTATCAATGGATTTCTGGAATTGTTGTGTGCATAGATGTTATTTAGGAGCGAAATTGCGCCGGTTTTGCCTTCGATGATAGACCCCATGCTATGAGGGCCTTTGGGATGGAACGAGTGGAACAATCCCTCGGCGATGATACACCACTGGATCGTCACCATTTCGCTGTATGAGGATAGCACCTCATCTGTGCTCCAACTTGCTGAGCAGTGGTCCAGTATAATGTTGTTGCCAAAGTTGATCGAAACAGCATCCAACTCCTGACGCTGGTCTTCGCCCAAACGAGATCGTATATGCCGGATGATTACCTCGTCGGTCTCAATAACCAACGAAAAATCTTTCAGGCAAATACCATCCCCCGGTGCTGTCTGCCCTGCTATGGTAATAAATGGATTGGAAATAAGGAGTATCCTTTTCAAGGAAATCAATCCACCTTTTTCGAATACGATTGTCCTCGGCCCTTCTGCCTCTACGGCTTGCCGTAAGCTTCCTTCAATCACAGGTTCGTCTGCATCGTAATCTTCAAGTGTCGTCACGATGTACACTTTGCCTCCCCGACCGCCTTGGGCGAAGGCACCAAAACCTTCCGCCCCGGGGAAGGCAGGAATGCGGTCGTCTTTGGCTTGTTGCCCGCAGCTTACATACACCAAGACCAGCAACAAATATTTGATAAATTTGCTCATCGATTTCTATAAGTTTATAACTCAGTCAAACAATGATAGGCAGATAAAACAGCAATAAAGAAGAATCGGACAACAAAAAATACGCAATCGTTTCCGGCAACGATTGCGTCATTTAGCGGCTGACATCACCGATTCCCTCTTCGTGGAAACCAAGGCGATGCCAAAGGGAGGCAGCGAAAGCTTAATCCCGTCACGGGCATTTCCCAGGCTCGCCGGATCGGCCTTCCAGAACTCGGCCAACCAATCCGCTGTCAGCAAATTGGCGGCAGCCAAGTACTTCATGTATAGCGTACCATGTATCGCTTCAACGCTAACATGCTGATGCTCCCCTGTGTGATTAGCCACCAAAAGCCAACGGTGCTCGCCATGTGCGAGCGCCAAGCCCGAAAACTCCAACGGATGGCTTGACGCCACCTGTCTCACGACCGCTATTTCGGATGCTCTGCTCAAGAACTGGAACACGGCAAGCACCGGAAAATCGATTGGACCCTTCGGAAACAACGGATGCCTATCCGAATCACGCTGAAAAAACAAGCCACGTTCCCCCACCAAGCGGTAGTACGTCATGCCAAGCGCTCGGTTTTCTGCCAATACGGCGATACTGCCTGTCGTCCAACCAGCGGCGAAAAGCGTGCCTTGCCGGTCATCCACCTGCTCGGGCAATAGCGCGGAGGATACTACCACCGGGGCAGTAGCATTAGGGTTAAATCGAGGTTTCAACGATATGGGAGAAATGAATACATCATGGTTTGGATACAGTCTTTGCGCAGTTTGCAATACCTCCCGTTGTCCGGCCAATGTTTCCACCAACGACGCATGGTCAAATGCGTGTACTTGCGGATTGATGCTGAAACTGATAAAATCGAAACCGGTGGCCTTCGGCCTTTGCCTGTTCAACTCAGCGAAGTAAGCGTCGGTACCCACGCCCAGCAACGTGTCAGGCAGTTGCCTGCGTAGCCTTGCCAGCCACTGAAGCATGGCCCCCGCGGTGGTAACCTTCTCTCCCTTGGTTAGAAGAAGCAAGTACTTGATCTTGGCCCGATAAGCCGAAACCTGTTCGAGAAAATCCTCATCCACCTGTTCATTGGCCTGTAGCGCCACAAACAGGGGTGCAGACAGTCCGGTCAACACCCCGACAGCACGCAGAAGCACTTGGCGCCAATCCGGTGCATCCACGTCCATGGAAATACGAAGATGGTCGACCCTTAATGCGCCGAGTCTTTCCTTGGCATGGTGCGTAAGCATGTCGGGAAAATCGTCCAAGTCCAGCCCGATTCGCAGCGGTCCGCTATCGCCATCCAATCCGCTGCTCAGCGTCAGCGTTCTGTCGTTCCGTCCAGCGTCAGTCGGCCTATCGGCACCGGCGCACCAAAAAACAACCTCCTGATTGACTTCATCGCCCTGTACTACCCTTACCGGGAAAGGGAGATCAAGTGGGGTGCAATAGGTCTTATAAGAAGCGTCCGTCCAGTTGCGCTGATCCTCCGTCTCAAATACGTCGCCCCTCATTTCCAAGGTCAGGTCTGTGCCCATCGGGCTTTGCCACCGCATATTCCTGATATTCCTGAAAGGTTGGTCCGGCATGATGTCAACCGGAAAATCTGCGACATATTGCCTGCCAGAGGGTTCTGTAATCGCACAGGGGATTCCCTTACATCCATCGATAGGATGCAATATGCAAAACCCGATACGGTTTCTGAGAAACGGTCGCTTAGCCTTTCCAACCAAGCGGAAATTCAGCTTACCTGCAGCCGTTCCGGAGATATGATAATATGCATCAAACCAAATATCCCCTTTCTGGAATATAGCTTCCATACAGATGTCGAAGGCATTCTCCCTAATCTCCTGATTGACGATGCGCAGCCTGGGTACAATGGTATCCCAGTTTTGATCGCGCACGGCCACGTACATCATCCGCAGCAATTCCTCGTTGCCGTACCGGATGTATCGTAGGGAACCGTCGATAAGCGTCAGCCGCAATGGGCCAGCTTTCAGCACCAGCCCCTTCGGCAGTGGTTCCGCTGTCCCGTGGCTAACGAGGTTTAAGAAAGCATCGCGCTGCATATCCTGCGGTTATGTGATTGCCCTAATCTGTTCGTCCACGGAAGCCGGTTCAAATACCTTTTTCCAATCGTCTTTGAAAATCATCGGCTTGCCGATGGCAATCGCTTTGTTGCACGCGTCAGAAAACACACCGTCTATCTCATCGAACAGTACAGCGGCCATGATGTTGAGGTGACCCAGAAAGAAATCCCTTGCCGCCCCTTTTGGCACTCCCTGCCTAACGACCTCTTCAAGGGCTTCTTTCATCATCGTAAGGCAGCTTCCGGTGAATGTTTCAGACAAGGCGGGTTCCAGCAAGCCCATCTGTTCGATGGTTATACGGTGCGCTCTTGAAATCGGAGCATAGATCTCCGTGGCCAATCGTTCGCCTTTCTCATAGTCCTCTTCAGGCCCTTGTATCAGCGCGCTTACGATTGCCTGTTTTGCCGAAATCCCGCCGAAATAATCGAAGTGATCGGCACGATTTTCCTCATAGTTGAAAATAGACGGGTGTGCCGGATGCGACGCGAAGTAGCTTACATCTGCTCTCGCTGGCAGCGCGCCAGCTATAGGTGCGGCGGGATCCAAGCATACCACCAACGCTCCGGGCTTCAGCATGGGCACCAACTGGTCAGCTACCATTTTTATCGCCACATCGGGTACCGCCAAAATCATGATGTCGGCTTCTGGCACCGCCTTGGACACTTCCGATACGTTCACACCTTTTTCGAGCAGGCGCTGCTTTCCTGCCTCGCTGACTTCCAAATAAGCGGTCCGGTAATGGGCCGAATCCTTCAACTTGTCGGTGATTCGGCATCCCATTTTGCCTCCAGCACCTACCAATACAACATGTTCCATATTCATTTTCGTTTTACATTTGACTTATTGTCCAGGTAAGAATTGACCGATGTTTGACGCATTGATCTCCAATAGCCCGGTATTCACTATATAAGGGATGGACACTATCCCCGCTTTCCGGTCATTAGCCGACAAGGCGTTCACGCCGTGCGCCATATCAAACAAAAACTGGGCTCCGTACCAAGTGAACAGCTCACGTTTCTGGCCTACTAGGTGCTGTACAACACCATCTTTCAGTAGGCGCAGGTGTTCAGGCTCCCAGTCCACCGTCGTCACTTTCACCTTTCCCTCCTGCCCTGCTTCCCGAATTGCCAGACCGATACCAGGTCCGCTCATGGCATCAAAACCACAGATACCGGCCAAATCGGGATGGGCACGCAACAGGTCGGACGTAATCCGTGCAGCTTCTTCCACACTGGCCTTATCGTCATACCTCCCTACGAACTCGATATCGGGATAACTATCAAATACAGCCTTCATGCCAAGATACCCTTCCTCCATGTTCGTCATCCCCAATATGCCCAGATACGCTACCTTTCCCTTACCCTCGATCAGTTTGGCCATCGCCTCAGCTTGCAATCTGCCTATTTCGCGCCAATCGGTTCCCAGGAATGCATGCCGCCGACTGCCAGGGATGTCAGAATCGTAGACTACCGTTGGAATGCCTGCATCGACCGCCTTGTTGATTGCCATCGCTAGGCCCGGGTCCGTCCCATTGATCAGCAGTCCTGCTGGCTTGGCAGCAATCACTTGCTCAATGACCGCAATCTGCGCGGCAACATCCCAATCCGAGGGGCCCAAGATCGTTGTCTTCACGTTACGCGCTTTACCCCAACGCAGAAACGCGGCCTGATCATGGTTCACATACATTGGAAAGTTGATGGCCGTTGATATCAATATGTACTCTTCCGTATCGAACGTGTAGTCGCTGTCTACCGTGCTGGCTTCGACGTGCCGGTTAAACTGCTTGTTGCCAATGCGGTTGGGGTCACATGCCCCACACAGCACCATGCACCAAAATAACGTCCAAACGCCTATCCGGCATCGATTTCCCGTTGTTGTCCCCATAATCTTGATTTATCTTTTACCGACCACCTTCTTTAATGATTTCACCGACTGCTTTTTCAGTGCGAGATCCAGCCATACCGCTACGATCAGGATAATGCCCAACACAATGTCTTGCCAGTACCCAGACACGCGGGCGATGATTAACACGTTGCTGACAAGCCCCATGAATATCGTACCCAGCAATGCCCCGAATACCTTGCCGGTGCCTCCCAATAAGCTCGCACCACCCAGGATGGCTGCTGTTATCACCCGCAATTCCATGCCCCGGCCGGACGTTCCAAGCGCAGCACCCATCCGGGCTGCCAACAACACCCCTGCTATGCCCGCCAATAGCGATATCAAGACAAATGAATGCATCTTGAGCCGCTTTACGCGAATGCCGGATAGGATAGCTGCTTGCTCATTGCTCCCGATATAATAATACTGGCGGAACAACACATGTTTTGACATCAGCACGTGCAGCACCAACACGACCGCCATCATGATCCAGACCGGCGACTGAAATCCCAGAAACCTCGATTGTCCGAGCACCGTAAAATCAGCATGGAGGTTCTGAATACCAGAGCCGCTTATCATCATGGCGGCTCCGCGCACGATGCCCATCATGGCCAGCGTCTGTATCATCGGATTGATGCCCACGTAAGCCACCAGATAGCCGTTTATCAATCCAATCAGCGCGGCAGCCCCCACACCGGCCAGAATAGCCGGTAGCGGATACATGCCGTGATTGTACAGCAGGTAAGCGGCAATACCACCACTGAGCGCCACCACTGACCCTACGGACAGGTCAAACGCTCCGGAAATCAATAAAATCATCATTCCGCAGGCCACGATGGTCTCGATGGAGATATTCAAAAACAACTGCGAAAGGTTGCCGAAAGTGGGAAAGACCGATGGCCAGGCGATGCTCGCAACGATGCACACCACCGCAATGGATAGGGCAATCGCGATTTCCCGCTGTTGCAATAATCTATTTATATTCATATCTAAGGTGTCCGTTACTCCCCATTACCCGCGGCGTAAGCCATAATGCGCTCTTCTGTAGCTTCTTGGCGTTCGATTTCATGCACCAGTATCCCTTGGCGCATAATCAGCACCCGATCACTCAATTCCAGCAATTCGGGCAACTCAGAAGAAATGAGCAAGATGGCACATCCTTCCTTGGCGATGGATTTCAGCAGCCCATGAATCTCCGCTTTTGCGCCGACGTCCACACCGTGCGTAGGTTCATCCACCATCAATACTTTGGGGTTAGTCAACAGCCATTTCGCCAACACGATTTTTTGCTGGTTACCGCCGCTTAGCTCCCCGACCTGCTGGTTCACGCCCATGGCTTTCACACGGAGCCGGTCCATCAACCGTTCGGTTGCCTTCGTTGCCGCCGACGTTTTGACGAACCCCCTACGGGCGAGCCGACGCAACGTAGCCGACACAATATTTTCTTCCAGCGTCATATCCATAAAAAGGCCTTGGCTCTTCCGCTCTTCCGGCAAATAAGCAATCCCTACCCGCATCGCATCAGCCGGGTGCATTATTGACAGGGGCACCCCATCTACCGCAATGGAGCCTTCGGTAGCCGGATTCGCCCCGAAAATAGCGCATGCAAGCTCGGTCCTGCCTGCCCCCACCAATCCAGCCACACCGATGATTTCTCCCTGCCTCAGTGACAAGCTGACATCCGAAAACCCCTTACCCGATAGCCGCCTTACTTCCAATACGCGCCTACCAAAGTCGCGTTTTTCATAGTCCCTATTTGGGAGCGACCGCCCTACCATATGATGTATCAGCTTATCGGCCGTCAGTGCCGCAATTGGAAATGTACCGTTCAGCTTCCCATCTTTCAGTACGGATACCACGTCCGCGATTTCAAATATTTCTGCCATGCGGTGGGAAATATACAGTATCGCAACGCCGGACTGCTTCAATCGTTCGAGTAGCGCAAACAGGCTGCGTGTTTCCGTTTCAGTGATCGAAGCTGTAGGTTCGTCGAGTATCAATACATCAGGCTGATGGGACAGTGCCTTGGCTATTTCAACCATCTGCTGCATACCTGGCGAAAGGTCACCTACCGGTTCCTCGGGCGATATCGGCAGATTCAGGCGCGAAAGCAACGCCATGGCCTGCTCCCTGAGCACATCGGTCTGCTGAAACCCAAACCGCGTGGCGGGCTGGTTACAAACATAGATATTCTCCGCAACCGTCAGGTGGTTGGCCAAACTACGTTCTTGGTAAACTATCGATATGCCCAGTTCCTGAGCGTGCCGTGGGTTTTTGATCAGTATCAGCTTGCCGCGCAAGAGGATACGACCTCCATCAGCGCGATAGGTGCCTGACAAGATTTTCATCAACGTGCTTTTCCCGGCCCCGTTTTCTCCGCAAATCGCGTGAATGGCACCCGGGTGAAACCGCAAGCTGACATCAGAAAGTGCCTGTACCCCGGGAAACGATTTGCTAATCCCTTCAAGCGTGAGTACATCGGCACTATTTTCCTTGGCTATCATCTATACCGCCTTTGTATACATAATCAAAGTACCGCTCGTTACCGTTTTGTCCGCCCTTAAATGCGATTTCAATTCCGTCATACACTGGATTTTTGGAATGTGCCAGACACAGCGGCGACCCTGGAGCGATTGGAACCAGGAATTCAAGGGCATAAATATCCAGTTCGCTGGCTACTTGGCCTGCGGTATCGCCTCCCGATATGACAACGCGCGATTTACTGTACTTCTTAAGCAAGGATTTGAGTATCCTCCCTTGGAGCACGCCGAGCGTCACCGGCTCCGTCCCGTTTAATTGGGCAAGCACAGCCTTGGTTTCCGTAATCGAGGGATCATCAGGTCCAAGTGCAGAAAAGAGTATCAATTTCCTGGATTTCTGCAGCAATTTCATGGCCTTCGAGATGATGGCTGCATATTCTTCGTCACGTGTTTGGGGATTCATCAGCCGTTTGGCATCCATTCGCAAGCTGCTGAATCCGTTGGCAACCGACCACTCGATTTGCTTCTTAGTCATCGGCGAGCAACTGCCCGTCACGACGATAATACGATTGGCTTTTCCTGCAGACAGGTTATTGGCCTGTAGCTTTTTCTTACCCGCCCGTTCAAAAAATGCAGACAGCGCATGCTCCACACCGGATGAACCAACGATCAATTGCTGCTGCGGCTTGCTAAAACGTTCGATCAGGCCGCCGATCTCATGAAGATGCTTTTCGTGCAAAACATCGAAAAGCACAATAGGTGGATCCCCCTGATTGGAGGTCTTTGCGACAAGCTTTTCGCGCTCGTCAACAGGTGCTTCCAAGGCGAAAACGTCTACCAGCTTCACTTCCCTGTCGGTCTGTTGGCCCAGATGAAGCCTTAGGTCACTTTCGTTCATCGGTGTTACCGGATGCTTAGACATCGTAGGGTGTCTGTCCAATCGGTAGGTTACGCCGTCAGCACGCGCGAATAGGTTGCCGAAAAGACAAAACCGATTCAGGTCCGGCGCACCGACCAGCAAAGGGACCCATGATGCAGGAAATGCCTGCAATGCGATTTCCGTTGCGTATCCGATGCTGCCGATGCCTGGTGACGAGTCAAAAGTTGAGCATATCTTGTAATGGAAAAAGCGCGTTGGAATCCGACTTATCCTCGCAAAAATGTCCGGCAGCTTTTTTCGCATTTGCACGGGATTCATCGTCCTACTTACGCCCGCAACGCCAAATGCAGCCAATGTGCGGTCGCCGTCGAACACCTCGTTTTTCAGCCTAAACGCAGAAAGTTCCTGCGCCGTCGGCACTTTTAAAAAGAGTGCTGCAGGCACTCCATTCAACGCCAAGGCTTCCAGTACGTCGGCAGACCCCGTAAAATCATCACCATAATAAGTCAGTAACATTTCGCTATCCATCCTTTTATATTTGCAATAGTCTTTATCCGAACATTTCCATAGCCTGCTGCAGTTCGATGTGCGTTTCGGCGTAGTCGGCTAACGTCATTCCCTTCAATGCGGCCTCCCATCCCTGTCTCACGCTGCGGATTCCAGCAGCTATACCTTGGGGATGCGCCATTATTCCTCCGCCGCAGAGGTACATCATGTCCACTGATCCCACAGCGCGGTAGGTGTCAACCGCCTGACCGGCCCATTGCCCGGAAGAAACCACGGGCATCACTTCGTGCCCTCCCAGCAGCGGCGCAAGGCACGCATTTATCGAAGCCACTACGGACTCATCGGACTCACAAAACTTATTTCGCAGGCCATTGGTGTGCAGATGGTCTACACCCGCCACCCGCCATATTTTCTGGTAAGCCTTGAAGTCCACCCCCAAACATTCGTGGCGGCTCAATGCGCCCCAGAAGTTGCGATGCCCGTGGATGGGGAGCTGGCTATGCTTTCGCAGCGCTACGACCCCGGAAATACCTACGTGGTTGATGCTTACCATGAGACACGTTCCACCCATCGCCAATACGGTATCATGCCGCCTCCGCATATCATCGATATCGCCGCTGACGTTGAAGGCAAACATGGGCTTCTTCCCCGTTTTATCGGCGTATCTATTGAGTACCTCCATGACCCTGTCTACACGCTGATCAAAGGGCGAGGACGGAGCGTCTCCCATCAATTCGTCATCTTTAATGAAGTCGATTCCCGCTTCGCTCAATTCGTGTACCTGTTGCGCGGTGTCTTGCGGGCTTAACCCCACACTAGGCTTGATGATTGTGCCGATTACCGGCCGTCCATGTACGGCAGTCAGCGCCCGGGTGCCGCGTATTCCAAACTGTGGCCCACCATACCGGCTGTAGCTGCTAGGGATGTCGATATCCAGCAGCTTCATGCCCGAGAATGCACCGAGTTCAAAGAGGTTGCCGGCTACGGTAGCCATTAGGTTTGGAAGATTCACGCCCACATTGGCCAATGGCCATTCCAGCTCAACGGTTGCCCGTCTTATGGGTGCCTTTGCATTTTTCACCTTTGCCCCTGCCAGCGAAGGAGCCGATACCAAGCCAAGTTCTTCAATCGCTGTCACGCGCGCAGCAGCGCGTTCGCGCAACTCATCGGTTTCGCCTGGCACGCGCACGAACGTACCGCATGACTGCTCCCCGGCCATCATCTCTGCCGCTTCATCCAACGGGTAATTGGTTTCTATGAGGTACTTCGCGCTTATCGTTTCTTTTTCCATGGTCAATATGTAATCACCTTGCCGGTCACTGCCGACTCATAAGCGTCGTATACCAGTTGCATGGTCTTGAAATTATCTTGAGCATCCGTTTCCGCAACGCCTTTCCCTTGCAAGGCATCGCGGAAGTTCCGGTTTATTTCCACTATAGAAGCATGTACCAACGCATACGCTGGGTCCGCCCATGCATAGGCAACCGGTTCGGCCTTCTCGCTGACGGTACCTCGATCCGTTGTGACTTTAACGGTATGACCGGCGCATATTTCCGCAGTACCCAAGGTGCCTTCCAAGCGTACGAGCGTCTGTGGGAAAACCTCCTCTTCGAGCAAAGAAGCATAGGACAGTTCGACGGCGCAATGCGCTCCGCTCCGCATCTCCAGCAGGATGTTTGCCACGTCCTCTCCCTTGATGCGCGGGTTTACGGTGTTCGTAAGGCAATACATACTTTTTGCTTCGCCAAGCAGAAACCTGACGATGTCCAACACATGCGACCCGATGTCCATCAGGATAAACCGCTCCAAGGAAGCCAAGAAGGGTTGGTTGTCAAAAACGGGGAAATGCGAACAGAATGCAATCCGCGCTTTGAAAACCTTTCCAATCCTGCCTTCATCGAGTAGTGCTCTCAATCGCCTTATCGGCGTCTGCCAACGAAAATTCTCATGGATAAAAAAAGGGACACGTGTGTTTTTGCCTAGTCGTACCAATTCACGGGATACGTTGACGTCAGGTGCCATCGGCTTCTGGCAGATTACCGGTATCGACCACTTTATCGCTTCTTTTACAAAGAAAGCATGGGTATCCACATCGGTAATGATATCTACAAAATCAAGATGTTCCTTTTCAAAAAGTGCCCTGATGTCATCGTAAACCGCAGGGATACCGAAGCGCCGGGCCAGGTCGTTTGCTTTGCTACGCGTTCGGTTATACACGGCGACCAGTTCCACGTGGTCCAGTTCAAGCCACGCCGCGATCTGGTATTGCGCCCAGAATCCGCAACCGATGATAGCCCCTCTTAAAATACGCTCATTGTTTCCCATAGCTGCTTATGCCTAGTGTATCCGTTCGAAATAGTGCACCCCCTTTTTGTTGGCCGCCACGATATCCAGCAACCCGTCGCCGTTTACGTCTTTCGCCAACACCTGAAGCCCTACACCCGAATTGTTGTCTATCTCATGTGGTATCCATGACGGGCCGCTCCCCTCGACTACAGATTCAAACCAGTACAATACTGCTGGCTCTTTCGCGCCCGGATCATGCCCATTGTGCGCGTAATACCGCTTGCCGGTTATCAAATCCGGGATACCGTCACCATCTATGTCGGCCAATTCCAATGCGTGGGCTTGCGAAAACATACGGTTGATTCCATGCAGCCTCCAGGCGGCATCTCCATCGGCGTCCATGGCCTGTTCATGCCACCACATCCCGTAGTTGTGCGGAGACGAGCCGATAACGTCTGCCAACCCGTCGCCGTTTACATCATGTACTAAGAGTTGGGCAGCATCCTTCCCCCAATCTGCGGGGTGAAACACCCAGTCGCTAGCGGTGGGATCAGCTGGCGCTTCCCACCACCCTGCCGTGATCAGCACATCTTTCCGGCCATCCCCGTTTATATCACCGTATCCCAAACCATGCGTAAACCGATGCGTTCCGACTTTTTTCTCCCGGCTGATGACGTGCTTGCGCCAAACGGTACTGCCCCGCCTTGCTGGCGACTGAAGCCAGATTACTTCCCTAGTAAGCGGATCATTTCCCAGCAAATCAGGACGCCCATCGCCGTCAATGTCTACGAACAGCGGTGTTTCGTTACCCAACGACGGATAGATTGGATGTTCAACCCAATGCCGTTCGTTGTTGCCCGGATTTTCATACCACACGACCTGATCGCCGGGAATACCAATGCGTATGACGTCATTCCAACCGTCGTTATTGACGTCCAGTATATAGTTCAGGAACGAATCGCTGTATCCCTTGTCGTATTCAAACGCCTTTGGCGGCGTTATTTCATGCGCTTTCCAGTCAGGGGCGCTAAACCAGTACGCACCTGCGACAATATCCATCTTGCCGTCATTGTCTATATCGCCGACTGCGGCCCCTTCGGAGACAAAGCTAGCTGTCAGGACATGCTTCTTAAACTTCACCGCTGTCCTTCCTGGGGCTTCTCGGCCGATTTGTCCTTCACACAGTTGGATGGACAATCCAGCCATCAAACCCAATAACAATATTTTGCTATTCATGATTCTTCCATTGTGAACGCAGGAAAGACAACCCATCGATCGCGATGTCCTTCTGCGAAGGTTCTATCTGTCGCCAGATGGATGCCGCCTTGGCGATTATCTGCACATCCGGGGTAAACGATTCGATAACGATATCGCCGGTATATCCGATTTGTTTCAACGCCGAAAAGATGCCCGACCAGTTGGTATGATCATTGCCAGGTGTACCCCTATCCGTACCGCAGGCATGGAAATGCCCCAGCTTCTCGCCCGCAAGCAATATCGCCTCCTCCGGGTGTTTCTCCTCGATATTCATGTGGTAACTGTCCAGATGTATCATGATAGGCGGGCTATCCACCGCAGCAACCAGTTCCTTCACTTGCTTGGCGGTGTTTACGAAATCTGTTTCATAGCGATTCAACGGCTCGATGGCCAATCTGATTCCGAAATCCGCAGCATAGCGGGAAAGTGATTTTAGGTGGTTCACCACCGACTCCCACTGACGCCGATAGTCTTCCCTGCTTTCGGCGTTGGCCCTTCCCACGGTGGAATATAATGGTCCGGCCAGCAAATTACAGCCTAGCTGCGGGAGCAGCCGAATGCATGATTTCAGGTATTCGACTGCCGATGCCTGCTCCAAAGCATCACCCCGCAAGTCCCGACCTGGCCCCATCGCGGCACACACCGATCCGCAGACAAGGCCATGCCTGTCAAGCGCCTCCTTAATCAGGCCGGAGTCAATACAGCCCGGATTGTCCATAGCGATTTCCACGGAATCAAAACCCCATGAACTGAAATCTGCGAACAGGGCCGTAGCGGCATTGGTAAACGCACCCGTAAACAGAAACGTATTGATGCCAAATCTAGTCATGTCTTTATTTTTCTTCCACCAAATAGGTTAGCAGCGCGTTGAACTCCGCTTGTGTCAGTGCCGTCCCAAATTGATCGGGCATGAGCGTAAACTTGGAAGGCTCCTGCAACGCGATGTCGGCCTTCCGTATGGTAAACTCCTCCCCAGCGACATTGGCAAACACTTTGGCGTCGCCATCGTCTCGTCTGAATAACGCGGTATGCTGTGTTCCGCCTTTCGTCCGGACCGTGTACGTCCTGAACGCTTCGGAGATATTCCGGTTCGGATCCAATATTTTCTCGGCCAATGCATCGGCGCCCCAGTTGCCGATACCCGTCAATTGGGGGCCGATGATCCCACCCTCGTTTCCGATGCGATGGCATGCCGAACAGTGTTTGGCAAAGAGGGCCTTCCCGGTTTCTTTCAGGTCGGCCGACGGGGAAAAAGCTGCAAGGCGCTCGCTGATCAGCCTATCTTTCTCTTCGCTTACAGGTTCCAGGTTGGCGACCAACTCCTGGTAAAGTCGCCGCTGCTTAGCAGTGCTGTTCATCAGGAATCCTTCTTCCACTCCCGGCCCCGCCAACGTTCTTGCAAACCATTCTCCCTTCCTGATCTTTTCCAGCACGATATCCTTCCCTTCCGAACTGGCCGCCAGTATCGCAATCACATCACGCTGTAGTTCAGGCGGTATATGGTCGAGTCTGGCAAGGGCGTTGCGTATGGGCGCGTTGGGAAATCCAGCCAGTACGGACATCATTCGCCGCTTGGTTTCCAAGGGGATACTATCGGCGGTTATTGTGCTCACCACCAATGGTGCGTAGTGGCTTTCAGACAGCATCAGCAGCGATTTCCCGGCAGCAAGTTTCTGCCGCCGCTTCTTGGTTTCGCAGAAGTACGCGAGCAATTTGTCTTCCAGGCCGATCAATCGGTGTTGGCCTACTAGATAACTCGCGAAATGGAGCAAATCGTCAGCTGCTTTACTACCCGCCTTTTGTTGCTCAAATATCTCGGTTGCCAATTGTTGCGCCCATGCTTTCAGGTAAGGATGTCCTGATGTACCCCTACGTACAAAACCAGCCTCCATTGCATAATACATCCGCTGGTCGTCCACTATCCCGTCGCTCGTATACCGAACCAAAGCATCCACCAACTTCCTGATTGAAGGCTCGGGCAAAAATCGGAATGCGTGGGGGACGACCCTTATCAGTTCATTTGTATCCAGTTCGCCGGTATAGATGCAACTCGCCAAGAAAACCGATGATAATGCGTGCTCCACCCCTACCATCGCCTTGGTCAAAATACGCTTCTCGGGCGTTGTCCATCCACGTTTAGCTACCTCACGGAGCAGCTCTTCGTTTTTGAGCACGTTGCATAATCCTAGGTAGGCCGTGTAATTCAAATGGGTATCTTCGTCTGGAATCGAGGGAATAAACTCCAGGAGTTGGGCAAAGGCATCGTCCCCCCCCATAGCTGCCAATGCCTCGGCTGCTGCCCGGCGAACATGAACATCCTCATCTTTCAGGCCGACACGGATTTCCTCCTGGAAATAGCCCTGCCGCTGGCCGAGTTCCTTGATGATTCGCATCGTGTGCAAGCGGATGAGCGGGTTGCCGTCCTTACTTGCTTTCCTAATCCGTTCGTCGCGCAGCGCTCCCAGTCTATGGAGTATCCATAGGCCATGGACGCATTGGTAAGCGTCTGCGTTGCCGGATTGCAGGAGCGCTTCGATGGCGGCAACCGCTTGTAGGCCGAAATAGTCGCTCAACCTGTCGGTAATCAGCATCCGCTCTTTCAGGTTATTCCGTTTCAAGCCTTGCAAAAGTTCCTTGATACTGGCGCTGGACCAGTCCGTCCGGCTTTCCTTACCTTGTGCGGCGACACCCGGCCCTTTGTAGGTGATCTTCCATATACGACCACGTTCACGATCCCGGCCCGGATGATCAAGCGGCACCTCGTAGTGCCCGATGATGCGATTGTAGAAGTCTGCTACGTACAGCGCACCATCATGTCCCATTTGAACGTCTACAGGTCGGAACCACGGATCGTCGGTGGTCAGGAAGTCATCCTCCTGCCGCCCCACGGGCGATGATCCACACCAATCAACGGCGTAGCGGTAAATGCGCGACTTCACCACATCGCCAACATAGAAGTTGTTGCAGTAGGCTTCGGGGAACCTATCGTCCGCATAATATGCAATACCGGCCAAGGCTGTCGCTTCTTGGTCGTGAGGCTTCATTTCCGGAGCATAGCCTATTCCGCCCTCCATTTTTCCGAAATGTGGATATTCGCCTCCTGTAATCAATTGGTATAGCGGAGAGGAGTGGCAATCGACCGAATACAGGTATCCCCGTTCGTCGAAAGCTAGTCCAAAGGGATTGACACGCCCGGATGTGGTCTGCTGCAACCTGCTGCCATCCACCTGAAAACGGAAGGTATTGCCGGAAGACAGCACCAGCCGACTGCCATCGGTACCTTTCGCATCCGATTCATTGCTGAATCCATGGCAGGCATAAATCCATCCATCGAAGCCGCGCGTCAGGCCGTTGATCATACCATGCGTATCCTTGTAGCCAAAAGCACCCACCAACACCTTGGTACTGTCCGTCCCCTGTGTTCGCAACTCCGGGAAGTAATAAATATTCGGTATGCTGAACGATATCACCCCATCGCGGTATGGCAATATGCCGATGGGGATATTCAACGTATCGGCGACGTCGGTGAACACATCCGCACGTCCATCGCCGTCTGTGTCTTCCAAAATGGTTATCCGGTCTTTACCTTTTCCCGGACCGGCCGGAAACGGGTAGGCCGTGGTCTGGCTGACCCACAGCCTACCTCGCGCGTCGAACGCCATATTCATCGGCTTCCCGATTTGGGGCTCGGAGGCAAACAGTTCAATCTCGAATCCATCGGGCAGCCGAAAGCGCTTTTTGGCCTCCATGGCCTCCACCGCTTCCGTGCTACGTACGTGGTCCGCAAAAACGTCGACTTCGGACTCGTTTTGTCCGCCGCCGGAGTTTTGACAGGCAACGAACACCGTCGCAACAGCCATGCCGACGATCAACAGGTAAACGGTATTATTCCAGGTCATCGATTTCAATCTTTGTGTCCTTTCTTTTAAGGCAAAACATGCACTATGATACGCTGAAAAGCCGTCAACGTCGGGGTACCATCGTCCTGCACTTCCAGAATGAGGTGCAGGGTTGCCGGCCGGTCTACCTGAGGCGCCACCAGTTGCACACGCCCGTCAGGCAACTCGTTCAACGCCACCGTTTCGTCCAAGGTACCGGCTTCCCGGTATTGCCACCATCTCAAGCGGACTCGATCGCCGTCCGGATCTTTCGTCTTTCTTGCATCCAGCGTCAGTGTTTTCCCGGCACGCACCGTGCGGTCACCCACGCCTCCGCGGATATGGATGACGGGCTTATGATTCGCGTCTTCAAAACGCTCGGCTACGCACCAGTCCAATTTGGCTATAAAATCATGGTTCACTTGCACCATCCATCGGCGTATCGCTTGCCCATGATCTCCATCGTGGATGTCAACATACACATTGGGCAGGTCGGGATGGGGGACAAACCGGCCGCCCCAACCGCCGAATGTCGGATCTTCGTGGTTGCGCAAGCCGTTATCCAACGCCCACAATTGGGCGGGCGTGTCCCCTTCTCCGCATCCCAACGGCATTTTTGCACCCAATGGACCGTGGCCATTGGTCACATTCCGCTCAAAGAAGGCCCTATCGTGGGCACCAACGGTCCAAGTCGTGCTAAAGCCATCGCACCAAATCAACATTAGCCCCGGATGATGGCGCTCGATATAGTTCCCCGCGTCATCCTGATACCATATCGTATAGAACCTTGCTTTGGCAATGGCCCGTTCATAGTCCTGTGGATGACGGTTTTTCAGCACGAAGAGCGCTCGGGAAAGCGTATTTGCCCCTCCCCATGCCTGGATATGTACCGGCCTTGGGTCATCGCTGAGCAATACATCCACGATACGGTCTGACCCCGGCGTGTCTGGCCAGTCGTCCGGAAAATATTCAACCTTGTGCCCGGGTTTCTGGTCCCACGTCTTTATCGTCCGCATGTGTTCATAATCCTCATCGCCCACCACAATCCTTGCCCTTACCGTATCCGGATGCGGATAAAGCCCATCGTGCTTTATCAAGTTCGGATATACTTTTTCATACGCATCAATCTGATCCTCAATCCATCGTTCGGCACTGTGGCCGTTTTTCTGGAAGCGCGAGTTGGTTTGGACGATAGCCTCCAAGTCGACATGGCATGTATTCAAAAGGAAGCGAACCATGGACGCCCGGTCATCGCATTCACCGTCTGTCATGACGATTACCCGAGGCCGTTTATCCTGTACCGCCCTCCCTGCCTCCGCTACGTCGACGGACTGAACCAGCAAGCAAGCAGCCACACCTATGACAACAGAACGGCGGCACGCTTTCATGGCACTACCTCTACAACTACCCGTTGGTAACCAACCAATGATGGCACCCCGTCGTCTTTCGCCTCCACGATGAAGTGTATCGTCTTCGGCTCTTCCACATCGGGGGCGGTAAACGTAATTGCCTGTTGATCACTGCCGGAAAAGTCCACAAGCCGATCATAGGTACCCACCTCCCTATACTGCCACCAATTGAACGTCAACTTGTCTCCATCCGGATCTTCGCTCCCCGAAGCGTCCAGCGTTACGGTTTCTCCGCTTTTGACGGTGATATCCGTTCCCACGTCCACCCGCACTTTCGGCGGATGGTTTGCATCTTCATACCGCTCGGCAACGCACCAGTCCATCCGTGCCTGGAAATCCGCGTTCGAGGCCGATACCCAGCGGCGCATGGCATGGCGCTTGTCTCCATTGTCATCGTCGTCGACGGCGTTCCGATAGGTATTGGGCGCCTTTTTTGTCTTCGTGAAGCGTCCGCCCCACCCGCCCCAAGTGGGGTGGGCATAGTTTCTCAGGCCATTTGCGATGACGTACATAAACGCCGGGGAATCGCCCTCGCTGACATAGTCTTGCGGATACAGCGCCCCCAACGGGCCGTGGTTGTTTTTGACCTCGTCTCGGATAAAATCATAGGTATCCGTTTGGACCCTGTAATTCCAAGTTCCGGAAAACGACGTACAATGAATCATCGTCACCCCGGGATGATACTGTTCGATGTAGTTTCCCGCGTCGTCCTGATAGGATACGTTGTAGACTACGGTTTTAGCCACCGCCTCGTCGTATCGGTCGGGGAATTCCGCTTTCAGTTTGTGCAACGCTCGTGATAACGTGTTTCCCCCTCCCCAAGCCTGAATATGCACGGGGCGTGGATCGTCTTTCAGCAGTATTTCAATGATCCGCTCCGAGCCGGGGGTGTCTTCCCAACCGTCTGGAAGGATTTCAACGGGGGCTCCGGGAACCTGCTCCTTGCTGTTCCTTATACCCGCGAGGTGCGTGCTGTCTTCGTCACCTACGTAGCACAGCGCACGCAGCGCATCAGCTGTCGGATATCCTTCGTGATGCTTGATCAAGTTGGGATATACGCTTTCGTAGGCGCCAAGTTGGTCTTCCAGCCAGGTCTCCCGGCTATGGCCTTCCCGCTGCCACACGGAGTTCGTCTCGATAATCGCCTCCACGTCAAAGTCACTTGTATACAACAGGAAGCGGATCATCGAACTCCAATCATCGATTTCGCCGTCGGTCATCGCAATCACCCGTTGCTTTTCCTCGGGCTTCTGCGTTTCAGCATGGGTACAACTTGCTGTAGCGAAGCCAATCATAGCCCCGTACACCATCATCAATTTTGTTTTACGTATCATCGCGTCACTGTTTTTGTCAACTTAATTTTTTACCTGTATGGAAATTACAAGCCTCCCAAATTCCTTTTATTGGAACCCGAAGCCGTCAATTTCTGGTTACGCTTGTAGAACGGGTGACTATACCGCCACTTCGCCACCTCCGTATCATCTGCATTACGGTCGGCCCATATGCGTATCATGCCTTCACGATCTATGGTCAGTAGGTGTTCGCCAGGATGGTCCGTCAGCTTAGATGCCAGTATCAAGCCTCCCCTATGTGGCAATTCGGTAACACTACCGTCGTAGCTATACAGCTTCCCTCCCGAGAACAGTTCATGTACCCCATCACCGTTGACGTCTACGGGTATGGATGCCACAAAGCCTTCAAACGGCGGGTCAAGGCGTTCGCCCGTAAACACGTCATAGAAATACTCACGGCCATTTGTCCGCACCCACTCAAATCCATCTGCAAATTTTCGGTCTATCTCATAGGCTGCTGCCACAACTTTGCCTTTCGGGCTGAACGTGGCTACCCAACCGATATCTACATGGCCGGTCAGGTCGGTCCATATGCGTTCGCCTTTATCATTGAAAAACACCAGGCGGGGCTGCTCACCGTTTTCCCTGCAGGTATACAGGTACCATCGCTTTTCCTTGCGGTTCATCACCGGCTGCACCACGTCGGAGTGCCCAGTATACCGGTCGTAGTCGGCAACGAACAGGTAGCTGCCATCGGATATCCGTATACATCGTTCGCCCCACAGCAATTCATCATCGCCATCGTTGTCCATGTCTACCATCGGAGACATGTGGCTGCCGCGCGCACCCTTGGCCCCTACCGGTATTTCCAGGCGCCACCGCTCGGAGAGATCCGGATTATATGCATGCACTGCCATGGGCCCGTACGCATAGGTGCCCTGACCGGTCAGCAAAACAGGTTTGCCGCTAGCATATCCGCCCATCAAAAACAATCGGAAAAGATTGCCCATGGGTTGTTTATCAGAAATCATCGGAAAAGGGAACGAGCCAAGTGAGTTACCGGTCGCCGGATCCAGTTTTTCTACCACATACTTCTTTGAAGCGAGTGGTCGGTATTTATCGGTATTATTCACAAACCAGATTTCCTCTGCGCCGTCACCATCGAGGTCAAAAGGGAATACCGGGCAGAAATTGCCATCGGGGATGACGTGTTTTCCGAGGTCCTTGCGCCACAGTTCCCTGCCCTTACTGTCAAATAGGACAAAATTATAGGTACCATCAGGGAAGACAAAAAATTGAGGGTTGGGGCTACCTACACCCCGGCCGCTATTGTAGACGACCAGTATCCCGGCTTCTTCAGGGCTTAGTTGCACAGGCACGGCTTTAACGTCGCCGGCATCCGCACCCAAGGGAAACTCCAATACCGGGTACAAGTCAATGATCGGCTGGCTGAATTTCTTTTTCCAAGCCGGATAATCTTTGTCAAAAATGACCTGGGGGCCTGTCGAATACCAGGAATAACCAACACGCCTCTCGGGTTCGACATCCTGCAGGTGGTATACCTTCTTTCCATCGCGGTTTGCCATGAAAGGCCTGTTGTCACTGATTTCGTGAAAGCGAGCCCACAATGCAGGGGCGTTCGGATCGCTCACTTCCACCCTGTCATAGCCCACCCTGAACTCTCCCTTACGGGATTCGTCAACGGGTACGTTGTCTATGCGCAGTCCAGTTATTTTGGCCTCATCCAGCCATATGACCGCTGCCTCTATAGCTTCCTTTATACGGTTATCCGGATGTTCCAATTTCATCAGAAAGCGGATAATGCTGGTGGTTTCCATCGGGCAGATGGCAGGAAGCTCATAGGTGCGTGCTTTGGTAGGCATTAGTGTCTGGTGGTCATGCTGTTGGCACCACCCGGTTTTCTTTCCGTTGACTACAATCTGAGCCCTCAAGGTCACATCGATAGCCCGATCGAGCGCCTTCTTTATTTGTTCCCTTTTCTTTTCGCTTACCCAGTAATAGTCAGGCTTGTCGTCTACGATGTCGCGCAACAGTTGCATGGTCCCGATCATGACATCGTCGTTATACGTAATGGCATCTACATCCCATCCGCGCCAGCCGCCGCTTCTGTTTTGGGCTGCCAAGATATAGTCAATCCCCCTATCGGCAGATTCGCGAAATTTATCCACACCGGTTTCGGTATATAAATGAGCAAGATATGCTACCTGCGAATACGTATTACGGTTATCCAATGTGCTTCTTTTGTGCCTTTCCTGCGGAAGCGCGCCTATCACCTCCTTTGGGTCAAGCTTGGCCAGCCAATCAATGTTCTTGGGCCATCCGCCATCCTGGTTTTGGTAAAGCACCAAATTATCGGCGATATATATCGACTCATCCGGGCTGAACCGATCATAACCGGCTCCGGCCATATCGCTCATGTAGTTCCAATGGCTGATTCCGTCTGAAAACTGCTTGATACTTGCCTTGGGGTGCCACTCGCGCTCGCCGCTGTTCATGTCTCCGGTCACTCTACTTACCAACAATCTCCTCTTTTTGACAATGTCCATAGCGGCAGTCGAGGGTACATGCAATCGGTGCTTTCCTTTGGGATTGACGACAAACGTCGTAATACCGTTCGAATCGCATACGACGCGCCCATGCTTTGAGAGGTCGAAATACCCCTTTTCAGGCTCCGCCGCTTGGAGAACAGATAGCAAGTCCCACGTCGCGTTTTCATAAGGCATACGCCTATAGAACTGATACGACACGGGCACAGGATGGTTGTTCCGATCATCGAAATCGTTCAATATGCTGCTTACCGGATAGGTGATACGGCGCCCGGTTTCATATCCACTCACGATAATTTCGCCGGGCCATTCATCAAAAACCTGCCGGGCAGCAGCAATGTCCATCTTGACATTGTACTCTGCCCTTTGTTGCTCAAAGTCACCCGCCATCACGGACAGCAACCTGACCTTGCGCCGCACCAACGCAACCCCATCCAACCGACTGAATTCGTCGGGCTTCGACTGCAACAGGCGCGCAATATTGGTATGAAAACCGACAACGACCAAGATCACGCTTCCATCTGGTTCGGATGCCAACAGCTTTCTCAGCAGTTTGTACCCCTCGGGAATACCTTGCTTCGTCAAATCCGAGGTTTTCAGCTTGCGTGCGTAGCCTCCGATGGCTTCCAATGTTTGCCTGATGTAATTACCCGGCCCGGGCGTAGCCCCCTCATACACATATCCTATCGGTACGTCAGGGCGTCCGTAGTAGGAATTTACAAACTGGGTATAGGGCACCGCATAAGGGTTTGCCTTTGATATAGTAATCCCCAACAGGTCGATGGTTCCCGCTTTATGATAGTTATGCAGCATGGCCAACGCCAACACATCGTCTACATCATTGCCCATATCCGTATCGTAAATAATACTTGTCTTACGCGGAGAAACATCCTGTGCATGCAGATGCGTCAATCCCAGGCTCCCCAAAAACATCGGTATGAAAACGAGTATGTTACGCATTATCGTTATTTATTTGAGGTATGAAGCCAGCAATAACTTGACGGCCCGATTGAATTTTCCATCCGATTTGCCCACGCCCTTTTCCAGGCTTCCCCAATCGCCTTTGGCACTAGCGAGAATAAGATTGTGTTCGGGTATAACAACCAAGACATTGCCGCCCGCTCCGACAGCCATAAAGGTTTTGGGGGTAGCATCAGGCCAGGTAAGCTTATCCGGGTGCAAACGGCCCGTCCCGTTAAACCACCAATTAAACCCGTAGATGCCGGCTCCGATGTCTACAAAGTGGTCAGATCCTCCGCCAAATGTGCCTATTCCGAGGTAATCATTATGGGTCTTCGGTCCGCTTTTAGTGTGAGGCAGATTTCGCGGTACGTGTGGTTTCATATACCGGTCAAAATACTTCCGTGGCAAGATTTGATTGCCGGCCCAATTTCCCTTGCTGAGCCAAAACAAGCCGATGCGAGCAAAATCACGTACCGACGCGCGTATGCGCGGTTTGTCTTCCCTGAAATCCAATTTATGTTCAAATTGCATCACTCCCAATCGCTGCATGAAAGCTTCCGTGGCTGGCTGCTTAAATACCCGGTCAAACAAGCTCAGGTGATACAATTGTATGGCATAGTCGTTATATGCCCAGGCTCTTCCGGGCTTTTCCGGCCGCGCGTATCCGCTGATCATGTTGGCCAAGTGAGCGAAGGTCATGCTACGGTCTTTTGGCAGCAACGGCCACCCCAATTTTCTTATTTTGGCATCCACGCTGGTCAGTTTGCCTTCTTCCACTGCGAAGAACAGCATCGTGCTGAACACCGGCTTCACCGCAGACATCCAGTCGCTCCGCTCAGACTGGTCACCCCATGAACGAACGATATATCCGTCGGCCACGACACATCCCCTGCCACCGAGCATATCCACCAAGGAGTCGAGTAGCTGGGCGTCCATGCCAGCTTCGGCAGGGCTGCGCTCTTGCCAATGTTCACCGGGGAACACAGGTATCGATTGGGCCATGGCTTGGCAGACCAGCAATACGGTGCAGCTGATGGTCCACCAGCTACGCTGAAAATCCATCCATCCGATCCTCATCATTTCTTAAGCAAGAGTACCCAATCGTTTTCCGGCTTGCTGGGCACCTCGCCCAAAGCCACCCAATCGCCACCCGTTATGCGCTTCTCCGGACCTTCGAAGCTGCCTTCCCTCGGGTTGTACCATTTTGCCGTGAAGCTTCCTGAGATTCCCCTGAGGTCCAATTCGCCGGTTTGCCGGGCCCGGGGGAAATAAACAGCATATACTTCGCCCGGTTTTGCAAACACCGTACTGAAGCAGACACCGTTTATACCCTCGTAGTAGTCCTCACCGCGCATCATGCCGCGCATGTGATGCATTTCCCAAAAAGGGAGGTTGCCCTCAAAAAAACTACGGGCGTGTCTAAGGTTCGCCCAATGCCCTTCGTACTTCCTGAAATCCTCGGTTTTCAAAAGCTCCGCCAATATCAACTCGGTCTGTCCTCCCGCCATATAGATTGGCCAGATGTACTCACGGCGGTACCGAGAAACATTTTTCTCGTCGGCCACATCGGGAAAGAGCTCGTCAAGCCCAATGACCTGCGGATTGCCCGCCTCTGCCGATTTCTTCCGCCATATCCACACGTTATCGGGTTTCCGCGTTTGGAATGACGCGACCTGGATGAGCCTTTCATCGTAGAAGTGCGGCCAGATGTTATCTACTTTTGATGCATGGTGCACGGCCACGGGATGTTTGTAGGGGTCCAACTGTTGAATATAAGCCGCAAACTGCTTCACCCTATCAGGGGTCAGGTCATATTGCAGGTTATACTCTTCGCAGATATTCCACTGCAAGGCCAGGTGATACCCAAACCGGGCAATCATCTCCCGGTAGTACAGTTTACGTTCCACACCCAGTTCGGCATTGTCCAGTTCTCGCTTGTTGCGTTCTTCCGCCTCACTGAGTACAAAATGCAAGAAAAGTCCTTTACGCTGTGCATGGGTAAAAACGGTATCCCACTGGGAGAGCTTTGTTACATCATAGTGCAGGTTATCGTTTTCCGGCTTGCCGGAGCGATGCACCTTACCCAGGAAAGGCCACACGTTCTTACCATCGCCGCCGATGTTCATGGGTAAGAAGTAAATGGAGTTCACGTTTTGCGAGGCCAGGTAATTCAAGGCTCCGATTATCGCCTTCCCCTTGCCATTCCCCCAATCCGGATCGCCGGGCTTCCAATCGCGGATATGCGCTTCATACTTATGGGTAGCTTCGGGCGTGTTGTCGAAGCCCACATAGCCAAGCAGGTCTTCAGGGCTATCAGCTCCGCCTTTCAGCCAGTATCCGCCATCAGCAAACTTGAAATAGTGTTTGCCAACGTATTGCAGCCGTCCAAGTGGATAAAAGCCGGGCGCACTTTTCCGTACCCCGTCCACCTGAAATTTCCCGCGTTTCCCGTCGAAAGCCACGGAGGAGCCCTTTTGGTTGGCATCAACGGCTATCTTGTCGCCCTTTTTAAACAACACCTGAAATGACCATTTCCCTACCTCATCAGGGGCAAAACGCACCGTCCAAATGTTACCCGCATTATTGCCCTTGCCGTCGCCGTTGTAGAATCCCGGCACCTTATACGTTTTACCCGACGGACCGGTAAATACGACGTCGAGCCTGTAATCCAGAAACGGATTGGGCGCATTGCCGGCAGAAGACGCTTGGGGACCCTTGAAATTGATAATCACCGGCTCCCATTTGGCCAAATTCTTTGCGTTCAATACTTCTTGTCCCTTGAGAAGCGTGAAGAAGCCCCCAAAAAGCATACAGCTGATGCCGATACGAATTAATTGTTTCATATGCTGGATTTTTAAAATTGCTATTTACTATTCATTGTCGATAGTCATTCGTTCCAACCGGGCATGGACACCGTAGCCTGGTAGTTGGAATAGTTATAAAGTGGATTTCTTTTCGGCTTATATAATTTTCCCGTTTTTGGATTATCTTCCTGCGTATATACCCACAATTCCTCGGGATTCCATACCACTACCTCATCGCGGCAGTCGCCCGTGATGTCCAAAACCGCGTTGGCCATGTCGGGATGGCCATCGTCGGGAAATAGCACCACCCGCCTGCCCCAACCATCGTACATACCGCCTTGTTTCACGTTGGCGTTGTGCACAAAAAACTCTTCCGATTTACCTGTCCAGTTTATCGGCAGGCACATGCTACCAAACTGGTTGGGTTCAAAGGTCTTATACAAGTTCATGTCGGCATCGAAGAAATTAATGATGCCCTGGTTGCCCCAGAAATTGATGGTCACAATCTCCATTCCGGGCAGGTCGTCCCTGAAATTGGCCGCTGCCGGGTTCTGCACGTGCCCCACATTGTACTTCCTCAACGTCTTTCCATTTTTGTCGAGGAAAGCGAAACCCTCATCGCTCGCCGCAATAAATACCGTCGGATCGGCACCGTCCTTCAACGGCAGCATGGCGATGCCATCCATGTGGTCCGTCCATTCCTTTTCCCACAGCTTTGTACCATCGTCATCAAATAGCGCATATCCAATCAGTAACTCGTCCTTGCCGTCGCCGTCCGCATCAAAGGGGTATGGATAGTGGCCGGTTTTCACTTCCGCATGCCAGTTGAGTTTAAGGTCGTTGTCATATACCCATACGTTCCAGTACCGGTCTTTGATTAGCAGATCACCTGCATATCCACGTCCGCTAACATCGCAGAAAAACAGGCAGTCGCCCAGTATACGGTCAAATTTGGCGTCATCGCGGGGGTCCTTCGGCGTCGGTATCCGCTTGATCAACTGACCGGTCTGCCCGTTGAGTATCTTGATTTCGAATCCGGAGGCATAGATTACCTCGTTCTTTCCATCGTTGTTGAAGTCGTGTATCTGCACTGCTACGTCATTGAAGAGTACCCAGTTGTCCGGGTCGGGCTTTCCTACCTGCCACAGTATATCGCCGTCAAAAGTCATGGCGGTCAGGCAGCCTGCCTCATCGTATTGGTTCCGCGGCCCGTGGGATATCACCTGCGTCACGAGTACATCTTTCACCCCATCGCCGTCGAGGTCACCGAACCGCAGGTTTCGGCCCACGCCGAAACCAGGCGTTTTCAACTTCTTCCACACCACGGGTTTGGGGTTTTGGGCCCGCAACGCCCGCTCTTCATCGTCGCGCGCAGCCGCTTTCTTCAGGTATACGTCGTAGTCGTGTTGGGGCATGGTTATCCGCACGTCGTAAAACCGCGCCGGCACATCGGCAAACAAAGCCAGCTTGCCATGGCCATACAACGTATCGACCACCTCCAAAGTCGGCCCGTCCTGTATCCGCGCCCGGATATTCGGGCCATCTACCGTTATGGAAGCGGTCACTCGGCCACCCACCTCGTAAGCGAAATCAGCTTCGGCAATGACTTCCTCTTCGGGGTCGATACCTGAGCCGTTATACACTTTTTTGATTTGCACCTTGTTTCCGCCGTTCAGCGCCAGCAGGTAGGTATTCCGGTCGTGCACATACCGAAAGGCAATACCCACTTCGTCATGCAGGGCTTCCGGCGCAAAGCGCACGGTGGCCGTATAGTTTTCCCACAAGACATCGTTGGTCAATGCGACCATCGGATGAAACCGGCTTGCGCTTTTGCTCTCAGCGGTATTGTAGCTTTGGTACAGGTAGCGCGTGGTATCCTCTTGGACGCGCCAAGCCACCCTAAATCCCGGCACCGACCGGAAGACACTCACCTCCCAATTCCCTCGGGGCGCGGCTTCTTCGAGGTAGTGGTATTCAATGTGCGCACCTACATCCACAGACACTTGCCCGGTATCCAATGCCGCAAAGTCGTCATACAGCACCGTTACCTCGCCGGTGCGCTGGCATCCAGCAAACAACGCGGCGCACAGCGCTGTTACCACCAACATCATTTGATTATTCATATACCATACTAATTAGTCACCCAATACGCACTTCCGCTATCCGATAGCGATTGCTTCCATCATTGCCGTCCAGCGGCAATTGGAACACCGGCGTTCCGTCCAATTGCCCGATCGACAGGAAAGCCGCACCCATCCCCGCAGGTATGCGTGTAGGCGCAGCAAGCCCATTAATCTCCCATTTGACGACAAAATCTGCCGTAAGCTCCTGATATGCCAGTGCGTCTTTTCCGGCTGGCTTCAGATCCCGTACGCAAAACCGGTCGAAAACAAAAACGCCTACAATGGCATCGGTAAAATCTTTCAGCGTAATGCAGACATACCCACCGGGATAGCATGGTGCAACACCGTCATTGCCCAGCCTCACCCGGCACTCGAACGGCACATTCGGAGCGATTTCCGCTGGAAGTTGCACTTCAGACGCGACCAGCCGGTACCCCAATTTCCGGTTTATGCGCTCTACGTGCTCGCGATTGTCATGCAAAAACTCCCGGGGCGGTGCCTGGATCGACAGGTAGCTGGCGTGGTAGTCCATCACCGAATTATACAGGTGGTGTCCGGTCCACACTCCGCGTGATTTCCATCCGGCATAGTGGTCGTGTTCGATGATCACGGGCAGCTTAGGCCAGCATACACCCATCAGCTCGGTATGGAAATACGGTGTTTTCCTGCTCACCAGTATGCTGTCATCGCGCAGCGTAATACCGTGCTCGATTGCATAATTGGTTACCGGAAAGTCCGCCCCTTTTGCCGTGGCCCCGATAATGTCGTCACTTACCGCCAGCAACGTCTTTTTAAAATGTTTCAAATGCAGGTCTATATGCTTGATTTTGACCTCATCGGGATACTCGATTTTCGTACCGAGCGTATGCCCTTCGCCCCACAGGCCAAACGATCCGATATCGATGTATGCCACGTTGGGGTTGCCGTCATACCGCCGGGCCATCGCTTCAAGGAAGCGGTCTAGCTTATCCAGAAAGACATGATCGTTAAAATCGGGTTCCCACAGTTCGCCATCGTCATGAATCTGCCCGCCATCGTCATAGAAGTAGCCTTTTGCCCCGGCATCATGTACCCATTTGGGGGTAGCCCACCGGTGCCAGCTTTCGCTGCACGTAATACGTATGGCGATCTGTTTTCCCCGATCGATCCAACGCTGGGCAGGCGTATCCAGCACTGTCCAGTTAAAAACGCCTTCTTCCGGTTCGAGGAGGTCCCACGTGAGCCGCATATATACGCTTGATATACCCGGAAAGTCCAGTAGCTGGTCATTTGGCTCGAGTACGGCATCAGCATAGCTGTTTGGAAAATGGGAGTAATAATACAGCGTCCATCCCATCATGGGGTTCATCAACGTCGCTCCGTTGTCCGCCAATCGTACCACACGACCGGACTTTTCATGACTGCCCCTGCCTGCGGCAGACGCAGCGTAAGCAGGCAATAACGCACCGCCGGCCACCATCGCCGTATGCTTAATGAACTGTCGCCTTCTCATTCCCCATTGATTTTCTCGGATCCATAAATAACCATATCGTCGCGGCCAGCAACGCCAACACCATTCCCGTATAAAAAAAGGGCACATCGCTCCCCGTCCAGTTTTTCAGGTAGGGGAATGCCAGGGCGGTGACAAACGAACCGAAGTTTCCCGCCATGTTCATCACACCCGATACAGCGCCGGCGCTTTCGCGCCCGATGTCCGTACAAAACGACCATGACGGGCTTAGGGTCATATCCGCGCCAAATACAGCTATCGCCATAGCCGTCACAGCCCACCCAACGGTGTCTGCCTTGAGCAACAGGGCCAACCCCACAGCCGTCAGCACAAACCCAAGCACAGCCGGCAACTGGCGTGAACTCTTCCACCAGCCATGCTGATAGAGGATATCTACCATCAAGCCGGACACCCAATTTCCGACGGCCCCCAAGATAAGCGGGGTCATCGCATACAAACCGGTAGCCGCGGCACCAAGCGCATATTTTTCCTTCAGGTACGGGTAAAGCCAGGTCAGGCAAAAAAAGAACACAAAATTGGAAGCAAAATACTGCCCCATGTTCAGCCATACATTCCGGTGGGATAGTATTTTCACCAAGCCCAACGCCGGCGCATTGCCAACTGTGCGGTTTTGGCGATTCCCAAGTATATACGCTCGTTCCTCAGCACCGAGATACGGGTGGTCTTCGGGTTCGTCGCGAAACCACCGATACCACACCACGGCCCACACCACGCCAACCAATCCGAGGATGAAAAAAGTCATTCGCCAACCGAATGCCGCCACCATCCACGCCATAAGAGGCAGTGAAAACGCAGCGCCGATGCGCGAGCCGGAGAAATTAATCCCGTTCACGATGCCACGCTCACGGAGGGGGAACCACGAGAAAACCGTACGCGCTACACATGGGAATGCCCCGGCCTCTCCCAACCCAAACAAGAACCGCGCTGACAGGAGCGATGCAAAATTCCATACCGCACCGGTAAGGGCGGTGAATAGCGACCATGCCGATACAATAGCGGCCAGTGCTTTACGCGCACCTAAGCGGTCGCCCAGCATGCCGCCCGGTACCTGAAACAGGGCGTACCCCAATGCAAAAACCGACAATACCCACCCCATCTGGGTATCCGACAGCCCAAGTTCGTCTGCTACAGGTTCTTTTGCTGTCGAGATCGCAATGCGATCGATGTACATCAACAGCGACAGCAAAAACGTGGCCAGCAGAACGCCGAATCGGAAAGGTACACGCATACGGGTTGCCATCTGTTACTCCCTCATTGAAGCGGCCAAAGACACGCAGTTTTCCCAAGCTGTGACGAACATGTGCCTGAAATACTCCACCGGTTCGTACTCGGCAAACTCCGAAACCGCCAGCCCATGTTCGAAATAGGCCTTTCTAAATTGCGGCAACCTGTCGAGCAGCGTTTCCAGCACTTCCGGTTGCACCGGATTGAACAGCCGGGCCACCACGGGCAAGTCCAGTTGCAGCAATCCGTCTACCTGACCCTGCCAATTCATGGTAATGCAAACGTCTCCTCCCACCATTTCGGTAAAGTGGTGGATGCCGCGCACGCCGCCGCCTATGAAGCCATTTTGGTAACCCCTATCGTGCATCAACTGATACACCTTTTTGGCAATGACCATCCCTGCCTGTTTCGCGACATCCGGATTAATGGCAATCCCTTTTTCCTGGATATCCTTTTGGAGCCACTCGTCGTAGATACCTGTGATCAGCGACACATACATCATCGGCCGCTTCCCGGTTTCCGCGACCACTTCTCGATACATTTCGCACAGCGCCACCATCTGGCTCACCCCCATCACTTCGGTTGCATTCAAGGGCGTATCTTCCGCTATCAGTACGCGCATGGCTTCCAGTCCGGCCTTTGTTGCCGGTATCTTGATCATCATATTGGGGTTCAGTTGGCGGTTATTGCGCGCCTCTTGGATGATTACCTGGGCATCGTCCTCATGGATGGGGTCGCCTTGGATACTCACGTAACCGTGTTGCCCGTGTGTTTGCTCCCAAAGGGGCATGAATTTCTGGGACACCCCGTATATCAGTTTGCGTTGCAAACGGCATATAACGTCATTGTCGTCGTCGGTTTCCGTCAGCGTTTCGCGCAACAGTTGCTTGGCATAATCGCCCTCCCGTTCGTGGGTTAGCATCTTCCAGGTATACGAAGGGTTCTGCGTACAACCCTTGGCTCCCGCCATCAATGCCCATTCAGCCTCCTCGCGCGTTACGTTGTTTATCCACATCTTCGTTGGCGTGAGCCGCGCCACCCGTTTGAAATAGTCGCGCTGTGCTAGTTTGCTGTCTCTTGTCTCTTGCATAATATTCTTCTGTCTGTTCATTTCACCGCTTTGAGCAATGCTCCCGCATACGCAAAGCCGGAGTCGCCTACCTGCAATACGGGTACATTGGCCTTGAAGAGTACCTGCGCTAAGCTGATCTGCCCCAGCGCAATCACATCGACCTCTCGCTGCAACTTGTCCAGTTCAGCGTGGATGAGCTTATCATGCTGCTTGATATTGCCGGCCAACCGGTACTGGAAAGCGGCTTCATTGATGACTGTTTTGATGGTGATTTCCTTTCCGGCGGCAGCGGCTGCCTGCCTCAGTACCCGCTGTGTTGCCGGCGCGGACGTGGGTACGGTGGCTATGATGCCTATCCGGCTTCCCGCAGCTACGGCTTCTTCCGCCATCGGCTCATCGATATTGAATACCGGTATGCCCACGAATTGCTTGGCAATTTCCGTAGCCGGCCCCATGGTCGTGCAGGTGCTCATGATTACATCAGCCCCCATAGCCTCGGCCGCCTGGAAGTAGTACAGCATCCGGCGGATGACCTGCTTTGTAGGCCCGCCGTTGGCCAACGCCTCTACGAGCAGCGAATCGTCCATCAGGTTGAATATCTCCACGTCAGGGTGCTGCTGCAACCATGGTTCGCCGAACGGCTTGTTGATGACGGTGTTGTACCAGTTTACCGTATGTATCAGTGCTAATTTCTTCTTTCTCACGTTTCAGTCAATTAACTGTTTCCAATTGCCCGAGACAGTTTCAGTCCCAGGTGTTTACGGGCTTCCGAGGGGGTCATCGGCGACCTATCTATTGACGCCAGCGCCTCCACAAGCCGGCGCACCAACTCCGCATTGGTGTTGGCTACTTGGCCTGCATGGTGGCAGAAGCTGTATTCATAGCCCACGCTCAGCGTCGAGGCTCCCATGGCGGCGGCGGCAACGAGCAATGCGAAGTCGCTCATCCCCCGGTGAATGACACCCCAATGGCTCCCGACCGGCAAGCTACTTTTCAAATAAAATAGGTAATCGATGTGGTCTGCCAACGAGTTTTCAAAGCCCAGGCAGAAGTTATAAGACAACGGTTCATCAACCAGCCCCTCGCGGCGCAATTTCGACACGCTGCCAATCATGCTCAGGTCAAAGATTTCCAGTTCGGGCTTGATACCGCCAGCCTTCATTTTTGCCGCCCAGAAACGGATATCGGGCAATGTATTGATGTATACGCCCTCGCCGTTGTTGGATGACCCCATATTGAGCGAGGCCACCTCTACGCGAGGTTCATTGAGCGATACGCAACGGTCTTCCAAGGAGAGGTCGGCTACGCCTCCCGTAGATCCCTGTAACACGATGTCGGATGATTGGCGTATGCGGTCAATCGTACGCGAAAAATGACCTAAGTCGGCCGTCTGTTCTCCGTTTTCGTCACGGACATGCAGGTGTACCATGCCAGCACCCGCTTCGGCACATGCGAGCACCTCTTCGGCAATCGCGTCGGGATGGACGGGGACATTCACCCCGTCCGGCACGACGCTTCCGGTATGCGGTACCGGAGCCACACAAATAAGCACTTTCTTCTCGTTCATCACCCAAATACTATGGAGCCGTAAGCGAAAAAGGTTCGGAAATCGTCCAGTTAGATGCTTCCTTTCCATTTGCGGCATTCACCTTAATGCGCGCTACGTAGCTCACCTCTGGAACCAATTCGGTATTGGCAAACACCACTGTATTCACCTCTGTCTCCAAAGACTTCTCTATTTGCTGAAACGAGGCGTCACGGGCTACCTCTACCGTATATGCCAAGGCGTCTTCAGGCGAGGCATACAGCGGCCTGTTCCACATCAGCGTAACCGTTACATTGGGAGCGCTAACGGACACCCCCCCGGGTGCGAAATAGCGGGATGGCACAAATGGCTCACTTACCGCTTCTTTTTTGCATGCGTTGAAACTTACGCAAATCATCATTACGAGCAGCGACCAACCGGCCAACAGCCCAACCAATTTTATTCTAGTTGTCATAACAATCCATTGAAGTTAGTAACCGTAATCTTGTGTCAATTTCGGATTCGCGTTCAATGCGTTTTGCGGTATCGGCAAAAGTTCGCTATGGTTTTCCTTGAATCCTTCGGCATAATTAGGCCAGTCGTGATGGGTAAGAATGCGTTCGGACACCCAGCGGACGCTTGAAGTTCCCTCGGGCGCCGATGAGGGCCTGGGTTCGTAAAAAGACGTGGCCCAGTTGATCCCATTACCACCGGCGGCAGACGGGTAGTAGTACATGTTTGTCGGCAGCACGTCGTACGGCGCCTCCTGCGCGGCCATTTTTGCCATTTCGGCCTTAGCCTCGGCTAGTTTAGCGGCCAGAAGGTTCCATCGGATCAGATCGTACTTGCGGATGGCTTCTCCTGCGAGTTCGAGCGCTCGTTCGTCGACGATGGCTTCGAAAAAGGCTTCCTTGGTTGTCGGTGTGGTACCGATAAGATGCTCATTGCCGGCAAACCCCCTTTTTCGCACCTGCTCAAAAGCGCTTATCGCCGCCGCCGTGGGGCCATTGTTCACTTCGTTCTCCGCTTCGGCAAACATCAAGAGCACATCCGAATACCGGATGAGGGGCCAATTTATACCCATGTACTGGATATTCGCGGTATAGGGGAAAGATGGGTTCACAAACCAGTCCAAACGCCATTTACCGTGATTCAACTTGGTGATTTCCGTTGCCGTCAGTACGCCATCGGCATCCATGGTATATGGGGCTATGGTCACATCACGGCGGGTATCAGCAGGATGGAAGTCGTAAAAAAACGTGGGTAGCGCACGTATCTGATCGCGCAGGCCACTAAAATAGCCGATCTTGCTATCCGTGCCTGGCCCCCCACCGCCTTGGGCTACATCGAAAATCACTTCTCCCCAAGGGTCGAGCAAATGTGCGTTGAGATGGTCTTTAAACAGCGCCAGGAACGTAGGTGCCAACGCATGCTCGTTTGAAGCGATCACTTCGCGGCATTCGTCTGCAGCGATTTGATAATAGTGCAAGTGGTTGCTTCCGCGTTCCATCTGGTTGCTTCCGCGCCGCAGGGAATAACCGCCACGGAAAAGAGCAATCCTGGCACGCAAGGCTTTCACCGCGCCTTTGGTGATGCGCTCATCCATGGCCTCTCCCAAAGCCGTCACTTCGCTCCTCCACGGCACCAAGTCCTTTGCCACCGCCAAATCCTCAAGCAATTTGTCGTATATCGAGTCCCTATCCATTTTCGGCAGAAACAAGTCGGTCAGTTCGGCGGAAGGCAGCCACTGGATGGGCAGATCGCCCCACAGTTTGATCAAATCGAAAACAAACTGGGCACGTAAGGTTAGGGCTTCTCCGTGCAACCGACGCAATTTCTTTTTCTCCAGTTCGCTTCCACTGGTGTAAACACTCATCTCCGGAATGTACTTTATACAGATATTGGCGCGTTCGACCCCCCCGTACAACCGTTCAAACGGAGCATTAAGTTGGGTATTCGCAGCGGTCACGTTATACCGGTTAATGTCTTTACGGCCGTTATCGCCCGTTCCTTTGTTGCCCATCATATTATCCTCGTCATAGGGGTAGTAAAGGTTGATACGGCTACCATAAGTCTGGTCACCACCCAACATCTGGTAAGCGGCCAGCACGGCCTTTCTGGCATTTTCGGTTGTACCAAAAATAGTCTCCGGCCCGAAACTAGACTTAGGGGTCAGCTCAAGGTATTCTGAACATGACAGCATCAGTGAGACAGCTAGCGCAACCACGCCGCCGACCCCGCTGTTAAATTTAATCTTTTTCATGTCGATAACTATTATTACACTTATCAAAAAGTAACATTTATACCAAAAACATACATGCTCGCACGCGGGTAACCCGAGAAGTCCACGCCCGGTGTTAGCGTCGTATTTCTGCGGTTGTCAGCCTCGGGATCGAAGCCGCTGTAGCGGGTAATCGTCCCTAGGTTGTTGCCTGTCACATAAAGCCTCAACGTCTTCATCCCTATTTTTCGGGAAGTATTTTGGGGCAGCGTATAACCCAGCGTCACATTGTTTATTCTTACAAAGGAGCCGTCTTCAACAGCCCACGATTGCGACATAAAGGCAGCTCCCGAAGTGATGGGACGCCAGAATTTAGCATTGGCATTCAAAGCCGTAAGCTCAGCTGGGTCTGTAACGACTTCTCCGGCATCATTTATCGTACGCCAGCGATCGTTTACCGTTGCCAGTAGGTTGGCATAAGGCGTGTAGCCATTGGTGAACTCCAATTTATTGTAGTTCAAGATATCGTTTCCGTATTGAAAGTTCAGGAAAATGCTCAAATCAAAATTCCGGTAACTGAATTGCTGATTCAAGCCTCCGAAAAACTTGGGTTGTGCAACACCGATTACCGTGCGGTCATTGTCCAAATCAACCAAGCCATCACTATTCAGATCTTTGAATTTGGCTACACCAGGCTGCGGATCGTAGCCCAATACCCCTGCGTTGTTCACTACGCCGTCTTTAAGGGTGTACACGTTATTTACGGCATCGTAGTCAAAGTCGCTTACGGTATAGAAACCATCGTTCACATAGCCGTACATGACACCCACGGGCCTCCCCACCTCTACCAGGAAATCGTCTGGTGTATTGCTCAGGTAACCCGAATTCTGTAGGAACCGCTCCTGCCCGCCCATACTTTTAATGGTATTCCTATTGGCTGAGATGTTGAAGTCTGCCGTCCAGGAGAAATTCTTGTTGCGGACGATGTCGGCACCAAGCTGCAACTCCCATCCTTTATTCGAGGTAGCACCTACATTCTGCACTTGTGCGCTGTATCCTGATGTTGAAGGAATACGCATGACCATAAGCAGGTCATGGCTGTCATTTTCGTAGTAGTCGGCCGTCAACCGGAACCTGTTATTCAGAAAAGCGATATCAACACCCGCATTCTTGGACAAGTTTGCCTCCCATCTGAGGTTTGCGTTGGCGAGACCAGAAGGCACGTAGATACTGTTGAGTTGCTCAAGGAGCGCATAGCCGTCGCCTATGGCTACAAATTGGGTTAGGTACTGAAACGCACCGATGCGGTTATTTCCCGCTGCGCCGTAGCTCACCCTGACCTTGAAATTGGATAGGACCGGGCTGAGGTTTTTCATGAATGCTTCTTCAGACAAGTTCCAGGCCAATGCACCTGACGGAAAGTAGCCCCATTGTTTACCCGGCGCAAATACAGATGAGCCGTCTGCACGGACGCTTAACGTCAATAGGTAACGGTCGCGGTGGTTCCAGTTAAGCCTGCTGAAAAATGACGATATGTTTTCGAGGCCTTCGGAACTGGATGGCGCTGGCTGCGTCAATCCAGTCGGAGGGCTGGCAAGCCCTAGGTTGGCAAATGCCTTTTCAGGTGCGGTACCCGCAGGAAAATACCGTTGGGTGACACTCATGCTTTTGCCTCTTGACTCAAAAATTTCCTGGCCCACCAAGAAGTCGATGCGGTTCTTTTCGTGGAAATCACCGTCAAACGAGGCATTGGAAAAATTAAGCACATTCGAATTGTTCCACGTATAGTTACTGCCCGTGCCGACGATTGCGATGGGTAAACCACCGCCGTTCTGACGCGAATTCGTAGTCAGGTAATCGTCGTATTGGTTACTCAACGACGAATTGTAGTTATAGCCGAACGTACTCCGGATGTTCAGGTATTTGGTGAAAGCAAACTCGGCAAATCCCCCGATATTGAATCGACGTCCATAATTCTTCCTATACTGCGATTCAATCATTTTAAGTGGATTCACCAAATAAAGCTGGTTGGCGTTTGTTTCCTCTATCAGCTCGTCATTCACCTCATAAAATTCGGTCGCCGAGCTCAGAAAGGGCGTATACCGTATCGCTTGCCGAAGGAAGTTGTGCCCACTCGTTCCCGAAGTGGACGTACCTCTTCCCGTCAAAGTCGTGCTATTGTACCGTGCATCGAAGCTCAGCTTAAAGCGATCGCTTACCTTCTGGCTTAGCCTAAAATTCATCAGCTTCCGGTCGTATGCAGAACCGACCATGATAGCATCGGATGCATTGCTGGTGAGGCTTAGGTTATACTGTGTTTTCTCGCTTCCTCCCACGACACTGGCGTTGTGGGTTTGGGTAAGCCCATCATCTCCAAACACATGGTCCTGCCAATCGACAAACGGCGCGCCCTGGTATTGGGCCAGGTCTTCGAAAGCACCGAAACGGTCATAGAATGTCTGTTCGTTTGTCGTGCTATTGCGCGATCTCTCGTACTGGTACGTCACGAATTCATAAGGATCCATGACATCCAGTTTTTTCTGTATACGCTGCATCGAAAGAAATCCGTTGTAATTGATGGCGGTAACACCGGGCTTCCCTGATTTTGTGGTAATAATGACCACGCCGTTAGCACCACGGGCACCGTAGATCGCTGTCGAAGAAGCGTCTTTCAAGACGTCGATGGATTCGATATCCTGGGGCGACAACATGGATAACGCATTGGCCACGATTACACCGTCGACCACATACAAAGGAGAATTGTCGCCTGTTATGGAAATCCCCCCACGTACCCGTATTTTAACATTTGCATCAGGGGAACCCTCCGCGGTGGTCACCTGCACGCCGGCTAGCCGACCAGCCAGCGCCTGCTCGGCCGAATTGATGGGGATATCTTTCAGGTCTTTCGCTCCGACAGAAGACACCGAGGCTGTCAAGTCCCTGCGCCGCGTGGTACCGTAGCCGATGACTACCACTTCGTCCATCACGTTTTCCTGCACAAGCAGTACCGTGATTGACGTTCCCGGCCGTACGGTCATCCGCTGCGTCTCATAGCCCACGCTGCTTACCACCAATGTGAACGTGCCGCTCCCGGAAACCGGGATGCTGAACGCGCCGTTTTCATCCCCCTGATGGTCGCCCGACACGCCATCCACACGCAGGGTGGCGCCCTGTAGGGCTTCTCCGGATGCTTGGTCTTTTACTGTTCCCCTCAGTCGGTTGCCCTGAGCGAACATCACCTGTGTCACGGCACATAACACAAATGCAAAAAGTAACATCTTTCTCATAATTTGTAACTTGTTAGATTAAAATTGGTCAACAACCGGGCAGCAAACCTGTACCAAACGCGGCCGCCTCCATTGCCTTTCGAATACAATCTTAGAAAGTTTGGCTGACATAACCGCGCAAAGCCATCCGCAAAAACTACGCAATCGATACCGGCAACGATTGCAACGATTAAAATCCAGATTATTGGGCACGTCCTTTCCTTTTACTATCTTTGGGTCAACCAACTAGCAATGATGTGTTCAAACCGGTTACGATCAAAGACATCGCCAAGGCGTTAAAGCTCTCCCCGTCCACGGTATCCCGGGCATTGAGCGACAGCTATGAAATCAACGAAGAGACGAAGAAAAGAATCATTGAATATGCGGAACACATCAACTACCGCCGTAACCCGATGGCCTCCAGCCTCCGCCACGGCCGCAGCTATTCCATTGGTGTAATCGTATGTGAGGTGGCCAACAGCTTTTTTTCGCAGGCCATCGACGGCATCGAGTCAGTAGCTTATGGCAAGGGATATCATGTCATCATTTCGCAAAGCCATGACTCGTATGAACGGGAGGTGATGAATATCCAACACCTAGCCAACCGTGCGGTAGACGGGTTGCTGATTTCGATGTCTGCCGAAACCAAGGATTTTTCGCATATCGTCGGCCTTCACGAACAGGGTTTGCCCATTGTCTTTTTCGACCGCATCATCGATACCTTCGAAACGCATACGGTCTCATCAGATAATCGCGAGGGGGCCAAACAGGCCACGCTATCACTGATTGACCAAGGAGCCAAGAAAATCGCCCATCTGGCCAATGCTCCCCACTTGTCCATCACGGCTGAGCGGTTGGAGGGTTACGCCGAGGCCTTGGAACTTCATGGCATCCCGTTGGATGAGTCGCTCATCCGTTACTGCCACCATGGTGGGCGTGTGCAGGAGGAGGTGGAACATGCCGTACAGTACTTTATCGGTCTCCCTGAAAAGCCGGATGCCGTCTTCGTGGCAAGTGACCGGCTGAGTATGGGCTGCCTGAACGCATACAATAAGCTGGTTCCCAAAGAGCAGTACCCCGGAGTGGCCGGCTTTTCAAACTCCGACGTACTCGACCTACTGCAGCCGGGCTTCACTTGCATCCGCCAGCCAGCTTTCGAAATGGGGCGCGTAGCGATGGAAATGCTCATCCAACTCATCGAAAGCCGGTATCCGGTGTATGATTTCAAAAATATCGTGTTAGACACCAAGTTAATCGTCCGATAACCCGCCATCTAGGCACATGCCATGAGTACACGCCCTGAACCCTTCCTCAAATCCCTCGCCCCTGCCGACACCTGTTTGAACGCCTCCGCACCGCACGACGGCCATGTGTCGTGTTGGCAAGCCGGAGACGCTGTCCCGATGCCCGATGGGCTCTCCGCCGCAGCTTTCCAGGAGGAAGACTTGTCGATACGGGAAATGAAAGGCCTGAACACGGCGAACGTTTCTTTCGAGCTATATGCGGCCAACCATCCGCTTTGGCTGGTCTTTTCGTTTATCGGGCCGTTTTACGTCAATCAACGCATTGTCGCCCATCCGGAACATTACACCGGCTGCTCGCTCGGCACGCGTTAGACGCCATGCTAGTTCTATGCAGCTGGCAAGGTATAGTTGCTGATGCTGGGCATCCCCGATGGCCCGTAGGCGCAATTGGAGCAGGAATGCCGCAGGTTGCGGAAGGCTGCCCGCAGCCTATTGGACCACCAGCGGACGGTGTTGAAAAAACTCCAGCACGTACAACGGCACCCGTACTCCACCGCCATCATGCTACATGACCTCATCGTGCAGTTCCTCGACATTTTCCAAGGCGACGTGCTGGAAGCCCTGAAATCGCAAGCGGCGGCGCAAGTGGCTCTGTATCACCGGGCCATTACCTATATCCGCAAACATCGCCTTTAAGCTGCACTACGCCGATGCGAAGCACCTCAGCAAGAAGTACCAGGCCCTGTTTACCCACTCGCCGGTGCAAGATCGGAAAATCTCGGCAAGACGGAGAAAATCACCAAGGGTAGACTAGCAACCCAAACGCTGCCAACTTTTAAATTCATACACATATACACATACGTTTTGCAGCTACGTGGTCTAACCACGCGGCAAACAAGAGACTGAGGCGGTGCGTCCGGCACCCCTCTCCTCTTTTTACCGGTTCCGGGCAAATGAACAAACTCCTGACAGATGCGCGTGAAGCTGATTGACAGGAATTTCCCCTGCCGCCCATCGAATAGGAACTGGAATTTTTCGAAGCCACGGCCGGATTGCGCGACCAAGCCGATCTCCCGGCGATGGGGGCTACCTTCACCATCAACCTAGACGAACTCAGGCTTCCGAAGACGCACAGCGACGCACTCTTTCTGCCTTAAGCTTAGGGAAGCCTGGGAATGGTTTGATAACCACGTCAACTTCATCTACGAGCAAGAAAGCTAGATAGACGATAGATTGGATGACCTGGTTCACCAGCTTTACGCCTGTTACGAAGAAGTCTGCATAGACATCGTTTCGCTAGACAGGGACCAACAAGAGTTCTACGGCGCATGCGCAGAGGGCAACAGCTTCAGGACGACTATTTCAGCCACGGAGACCGTGTCTTTGTACAATATTACAAGCTTCTAAAGCGATCCAACGATATCTATCGCCGTTTCGAAGCGACCGATATCCTGATAAACGAGCAAACGAGCAATACGGCGGGAAGGATGATTGAAAATTATTACCTTTGCACCCATGATTAATTTATCCAACCTCTCGCTCCGTTATGGCAAGCGTGTACTGTTTGAAGACGTCAACCTTAAATTCACACCTGGCAACTGCTATGGCATCATCGGTGCAAACGGTGCCGGTAAATCCACCTTCCTGAAAATCATTTCGGGCGACGTGGATCCTACCACCGGATCTGTTAGTTTCACTCCCGGCGAACGTATGGCTGTGCTGAAGCAGGACCACTACGCGTTCGATGATTTTTCCGTTATTGAAACGGTGATGATGGGTCATAAAGAACTTTATGACATCATGAAGGAGAAAGATGCCATCTACGCAAAGGAGGATTTCTCTGATGCCGATGGCGAACGCGCGGGCGAGCTGGAGGCTAAATTTGCAGAAATGGACGGCTGGAACGCGGAAAGTGATGCAGCAACGCTGTTGAGTAACCTCGGTATCGACGAATCACTTCACTACAAGTTCGTAAAGGAACTGGATGGCAATCAAAAGGTACGCGTGTTGTTGGCGCAGGCACTTTTCGGCAGTCCGGATATCCTGCTGCTGGACGAGCCAACCAACGACCTCGACATCCATACCATTGCCTGGCTGGAAGACTTCCTGGCCGGATATGAAGCCATCGTACTGGTCGTATCGCACGATAGGCACTTTCTCGATGCCGTATGTACCCACGTTGTGGATATCGACTTTGGTAAAATGACCATTTATACAGGCAATTATACCTTCTGGTACGAATCAAGCCAACTGGCATTGAAACAGCGTGCTGATCAAAACAAGAAAATGGAAGACAAGGTGAAGGAGCTCCAGGAGTTTATCCGCCGCTTCAGTGCCAATGCCTCCAAATCCAAGCAAGCCACCAGCCGGAAGAAGGCACTCGAAAAGATCAACCTGGAAGAAATTAAGCCGTCCAACCGGAAATATCCAGCCATCATGTTCAATACCATGGCGAGAGAAGCGGGCGATCAGATTTTACAGGTAGAAAAGCTTGGAAAAACAGTACACGGTGAATCGCTCTTCCGCGATGTCGACTTCATGGTCAATAAAGGAGACAAAATTGCCGTACTTTCCCAAAACAGCTTGGCGACCACCGCATTTTACGATATTCTGACCGGACGTGATACGGATTATACAGGCAGCTTCAAGTGGGGCGTTACGATCAACATCGCCGACATCCCAATGGACAACACGCCTTATTTCGAAGGGAAAACCGAAAACTTGGTTGATTGGTTGCGGGAATATTCATCGGCTGATAAGGACGAGCAATTTATCCGTGGCTTTTTGGGTAAAATGCTGTTTTCCGGCGAAGAAGTACTCAAAAAATGCTCCGTGCTCTCGGGCGGTGAAAAGATGCGATGCATGTTTTCCCGGATGATGCTACAAGGTGCGAATGTGTTGCTTTTCGATGAGCCGACCAATCACCTTGATCTGGAATCGATTACTGCGCTCAATAACGGCATGAATGACTTTCGCGGAAGCATCCTCTTTACCTCGCGCGACCATGAGCTTACTCAGACCGTGGCCAACCGCATCATCGAGTTGACACCAAGCGGTATCATTGATAAGCTAATGACTTACGATGACTATATCAACAGTGACTCCGTAAAAGAGCAGCGAGAGGCTATGTACGCCTAAAACAGGCTACCGAGCAGCCGGATAAAGCAAAGAAACAACTCCTTCACTAATGAGATTTTTTTCCCGGATCCTGCCATATATTTTGCTGCTGATACCTGCGGTAGGAGATGCGCTAGCAAAAGATCCCGAATGGACGGCTCACGTGGGGGTTCGTAAGCTAACTATCCCGGATACCTTGTTTAACGTAGCCGACTACGGGGCAATTGCCGATGGAGCTACGATGAATACGGTTGCGATCCAGGCAGCTATCGACAGTTGTGCCGCACAGGGTGGAGGAAAAGTGGTATTCGACAATGGCAAATACCTCACCGGATCACTTTATCTGAAAAGCAATGTGGAACTACATGTGGGCGAAGGGGTCGAATTGCTGGGAAGTCAGGATCTTGCCGACTACCCCGAAATTCCAACACGTGTGGCCGGTGTGGAAATGCAATGGCCTTCCGCACTTGTCAACATCCTGAATCAACGGAACGCAGCGGTAACGGGCCGGGGCATCATAGATGGCCAGGGGAAGCCGTTTTGGGATGCCTATTGGGCCTTGCGCAATACGTACGATCGAAAGAAGCTCCGTTGGATTGCAGATTACGATGCCAAGCGGCCCCGCACCTTGCTTGTTGAGAACTGCCAGGATGTATTGATTGAAGATATCACCTTCCAGCGGGCCGGCTTTTGGACCGTGCACATCCTTTACTCTTCGTACGTGACCATTGAGGACATTACCGTGCGGAACAACATCGGCGGTCATGGACCCAGCACCGATGGCATCGACATTGATTCCTCTTCATGGATCTTAATCCAAAATTCGGATATCGACTGCAACGACGATAATTTTTGCTTTAAATCGGGCAGGGACTGGGATGGTCTCCGCGTGAATCGCCCCACGGAATATGTATTGATACAAGATTGTATCTCCCGCAATGGAGCCGGTCTCATCACCTTTGGCAGTGAAACCTCGGGTGGAATACGGCACATTGTGGCACGGAATCTTCGCGCCCAGGGTACACGGAGCGGCATCCGGTTTAAATCTGCCATCACCCGCGGCGGCGTGGTGGAGAACCTGCTTTTGGAAAACATCACCCTGGAGGATGTCGAGATCGCGATCGATGTCACCGCCAACTGGTACCCCGCTTATAGCTACGCTTCACTTCCGAGGGGTTACGATATCCACAAGGTACCAGATTATTGGTTGAAAATACTCAAACCTGTCGTTCCGAGGGAACGCGGTATACCCACTTTCCGTGATGTGCAGATCCGCAACGTAACTGCAAGGAACGTAAAACGAGCAATCTATGCAGAGGGATTGCGTGAGAGTCCCCTGCAGCGGTTTTCCTTCGAAAACGTCCACATCTCAGCGGCCGAAGCAGGTACCATCCGGTACGCAGAAAACTGGTCGTTCAGGAATGTGGTCATTGAAACTCCAAAGGCCCGCCGGGTACGGGTGAAACGTTCAACAAATGTCGTTTTGTAAGATCAATGCACAAATAACCCGACTGTGATAAAAATGTTATGCTGACTGAATTTGTAGCCTGAATAGCGGGAATCAAACTGCTGAAAGCCGTAACCGGCGCTGAATTGCAAGTCTGACCCTTCTACCAATAACTGCGAGTAAGTAATACCCGCTTTTCCGAGAAATCCTTTGAAATAATCGGCTCCAATACTTGGAGCATACCCCGCATCGACCATCGCGCCGAAGGTACCGAGTGGCGATATCCGGGCGAACGGCGCGCGGAAATCCACGAATATGGGCAGGGTATTCACCCGGCGTGTAGAGCGCTTTCCGTCGGCCAAAGTGGTCCGGCCACGGTATACATCATTGCCAATTCCCAAGCCGAGATACATCCGGTCATAAAAGTTCCGGCCGAATGCAAACTGGAATTGGTAACCATGCATCGCTGACTGGTCGCCTGTCGTGGCCATACCGAATATACCCCCCGCCTGCAGCAGTGTATAGGTATCACGCCGCTGGGCCTGCCCCTGGAAACAACAAAAAAGAAGTAAAAAAGCTACGGTCAATAAACGACTATGTATCATTTAATAGAGAATTTTGTAAACCAATTCCTTAAGCAAATCTCCCTGCTCGATATTTGCCGCGTTCAAACCCTTCGACTTGAGGTCGTATTCGCGCAGATATGCGATAATGTCAAACGTTTTGCGACGGTTATAACTGCGTGCCGCCAAATCGTATTCCCGGGTAAAAAAAGGATGGACACCGAGTTCCCGCGCTACCGCCTGCGGCGATTTATCAGGAAGGTAATGGTATTTCAATATTTTTGTAAAATACCCCGCCATGGCACCCAATATCACCTGTATGGGATTACTGCGCGGATTGGCTGCAAAATACGATACGATCTGAAAAGCCTTGGTTGCTTCCCGTTTTGCGAGGGCGGTATTTAATTCAAACACATTAAAGTCCTTGCTGATACCGATATTCCGTTCAATGTCCTGTGCAGAAATCTGGCGGTCTTTCGGTACATTGAGCATCAGCTTCTCCAGCTCATTGACCACTTTGGAAAGGTCATTCCCTAAGTATTCAGCCATCATCGCAGCCGCCTGTGGATGAATTTCCCAGCCCCGTTCTTTGGCAAATGAGTTGATCCAAGGAGCTATTTTGTCGTCGTATAGTTTGGCCGATTCGAGCACCACGCCGGCTTTTTCTGCTATTTTATAAATCTTTTTCCGCTTATCGAATTTCGCATGCTTATGAGCAAGCACCAGCACGGTACTTCGCATCGGGTTTTCCAGGTAAGCCAACAGCAGGTCATCATCCCCTTTCCACTTAAGATTCTGGGCTTCTTTGACAATAATAACCTGATACTCACCTAACATCGGATACCGCTTAGCGGCATTCACCAGGGTTACAAAATCGGTATCCTTGCCGTATAAGATTGTTTGGTCAAACCCCTTATGGGCTTCTTCCAGTACGTGTTCCTCGATGTAATCACTGATCAGATCAATGTAATAGGGTTCCTCCCCGTGCAACAGGTAAACAGGCAATAACTTCCTGTTTTTTATATCGGCAATGATTTTATTGGCATCCATCTTTCTTTCCGCCGCCAAATTAAACATTATTTTAGGTTTTATAAGTAACTTACCTAAGTTTGCAGGATGTTCACTCCAATACCGCTCAATTTACCGGCGTATGCCGCGAAGATCCAACGGGATGGCACGAAGTTGTATATATTTGACGAATTACGCAAAAAGCAATTGGTGCTTACGCCTGAGGAATGGGTGCGTCAGCATTGGGTACAACACCTTATCCGCACGAAACGCTATCCGAAGTCGCTCATTAAGCTGGAAGGTGGGCTCAAGGTTAACGAGATGCCGCGGAGGAGCGACCTGGTTGTCTTTGACACGGGAGGCAATAAGATTCTGCTGGCGGAATTTAAGGCTCCGTCCGTAAAAATCACACAGGCAGCATTTGAACAGATCGCCCGATACAATACGGTACACCGTATTCCTTTTTTATTGGTAAGTAATGGCCTGCAGCACTACTATTGCCGCATTGATTTCGAGCATAGTTCTTTTGAATTTCTCACCGATCTCCCCGACTTCGGCGCCCCGTATTTTACCTAAGAAAAACCGACATGCTGACAGCAAATCATAGGGCATTTTGGCAGTCAAAACGTCTCAGATGCCAATGGCCTGATGTTTGTCGCAACGATTAAATACTGCGCTACAAATTAAAATTTAAACAAAATCATATATATTAGCACAATTAATCAGAAAAATATGAGTATCGATAAAAAGGAATTCAGGAAATATGCAATCAAGCACCACCGGATCGGCAGCCAACACATAGATAACTTCATCTCCCGCGTGGAACACAAGATGCCCACTTCACTTACACCCTATATCATCGAAGAGCGGCAACTGAACGTGGCACAAATGGACGTATTTTCACGTCTCATGATGGATCGCATTATCTTCCTTGGAGATGCCGTTACGGATCAGGTAGCCAATATCATACAGGCACAACTGCTCTTCCTACAGTCTGCAGATGCCCACCGCGACATTCAGATTTACATCAATTCGCCGTGTGGAAGTGTATATGCAGGCTTAGGAATCTACGATACCATGCAGTACATTACGCCTGACGTGGCTACGATCTGCACCGGTATGGCCGCGTCTATGGGAGCGGTATTACTTTGCGCGGGCGCAAAAGGAAAACGTGCGGCATTGACCCACTCGCGCGTGATGATACACCAGCCATCGGGAGGCGCACAGGGAGTGGCTTCCGACATGGAAATCAACCTCCGTGAAATGCTGAAACTTAAAAAGGAATTATACGAAATCATCTCACATCATTCCGGCAAACCCTATGACTGGGTGGAAAAATCGTCGGATCGCGACTACTGGATGACCTCTTCGGAAGCCAAAGAACACGGTATGGTGGACGAAGTGTTGAATTCCAAAAAGGAAAAATAAAATGGCAAAAAATATGAAAGAAGTGACCTGTTCGTTCTGCGGTATACGAAAACAAGATGCATTGATGCTTATCGCAGGCGACGGTGCACACATATGTGACCGCTGTATTACCCAGGCCGGCGAAATTCTGGCCGAAGAGATGAACCTGCGAAAAAGCAAGGCGCTGCAAACGACATTGAAATTAATACGGCCCATCGAGATCAAAGAACATCTTGACCAATACGTTATCGGGCAGGATGATGCGAAAAAGGTGATGGCCGTATCGGTATACAACCATTACAAACGGCTCAACCAAAAGGTGGACAAAGATGAAATCGAAATCGAGAAATCCAACATCATCATGGTCGGCGAAACGGGTACCGGAAAAACATTGCTCGCCAAGACCATTGCCAAAATCCTGAACGTGCCATTTTGTATATGCGATGCCACGGTGCTGACGGAAGCAGGTTACGTAGGTGAAGATGTGGAAAGTATTCTGACCCGCCTGCTTCAAGCCGCCGATTACGACGTTGCGGCCGCAGAACGTGGAATTATTTACATCGACGAAATAGACAAAATAGCGCGTAAAAGCGACAATCCGTCTATTACACGGGATGTATCCGGTGAAGGTGTGCAGCAGGCGCTGCTCAAAATCCTGGAGGGTACCATCGTTAACGTGCCACCGCAGGGCGGTCGCAAACACCCAGACCAAAAGATGATTGCCGTGAATACAAATAACATCCTGTTTATGTGTGGGGGGGCGTTTGACGGCATACAGAAGAAGATAGCCAATCGGTTGCGTACGCAAACCATTGGGTACAAAGTCAACAAGGAAGATGCAGACATCGACGTAAATAACCTTTATAAATATATTACGCCACAGGATTTAAAAAACTACGGTTTGATCCCCGAATTGATCGGCAGGCTACCGGTTTTGACGTATCTCAACCCACTCGATAAAAAGACGCTGCTTAACATACTCACGGAGCCCAAAAATGCGCTCATCAAACAGTACAAGAAGTTGTTTGATTACGAGGGTGTGACACTCAAATTTGACGAGGATGTCTTTGAATTCATCGTCGATAAAGCAGAAGAATTCAAGTTGGGCGCACGTGGACTTCGCTCCATCTGCGAAGCAATCATGCTGGATGCCATGTTTGAAATTCCTTCTACCAAAAACAAAAATGACCAGAAGGAGTTATACATATCACTGGAATACGCCAAACACAAGTTTGAGAAATCTGATCTGAAAAAACTGAAAGCGGCGTAACAAGGGGCCTCGCCATGGCAACAAAAAAAGTAAAACCGGTGCAAAGCCCCATCAAACCGGGCTTAAAATCCAAGGAAGATATCGTGAACAGTTGGTTGCCCCGGTACACGAGCCGTCCCTTGGGCGAATTCGGAGAATATATTTTGTTGACCAACTTCTCCAACTATGTAAGGTTGTTTTCAGAGATGCATGACAACGCCCCCATTATGGGTTTGGACAAGCCCATGCAAAGTGTGACGGCTGGAGGCATCACCATCATCAACTTTGGAATGGGTAGCCCGATGGCGGCAACAATTATGGATCTGCTATCGGCGATTGCCCCGAAGGCGGTGTTGTTTTTAGGCAAAGCCGGGGGGCTTAAGAAAAAAAATAAGATTGGCGATCTCGTGTTGCCGATTGCTGCAATCCGGGGCGAGGGAACCTCCAACGATTACTTCCCACCGGAAGTTCCCGCCCTTCCTGCATTTGCGTTGCAGAAGGCCATCTCTACAACCATACGGGATCATTCACTTGATTATTGGACGGGAACCGTCTATACGACGAATCGACGGGTATGGGAACACGATAAAGTCTTTAAACGGTATCTCAAGCGCATACGGGCCATGTTGGTAGACATGGAAACTGCTACGATATTTTCTGTGGGATTTGCCAATAAAATCCCCACGGGGGCGCTGCTGCTGGTTTCGGACCAACCCATGATTCCGGAGGGTGTGAAAACGGTAGAAAGTGATTCCAGCGTAACCGCCGAATTCGTTGAAACACACCTTACCATTGGAATCGAATCCCTGCGGCAGCTCATCAATAACGGATTGACGGTAAAACACCTGAAATTTTAATCGTTTTGTGATGTGGTACAATAACATTCTGGAAACCATCGGCAATACCCCACTCGTTAGGCTGAACGACATCACTAAAGGTGTCAAAGGCACGATACTGGTGAAAGTAGAAACCACAAACCCGGGCAATTCCATCAAAGACCGTATGGCGGTAAAGATGATCGAAGATGCGGAAAAGGCCGGATTACTCAAACCCGGTGGGACCATCATTGAGGGTACATCCGGCAATACCGGCATGGGGTTAGCCATCGCAGCCGTTATTAAAGGATACAAATGTATCTTTACAACAACCGACAAGCAGTCCAAGGAAAAAATCGACGCGCTGCGTGCGTTCGGTGCGCAGGTTATTGTCTGCCCCACCAATGTCGACCCGGAAGATCCCCGCTCCTACTATTCGGTATCCAGCCGCTTAGAACGGGAAATTCCCAATTCGTGGAAGGCCAACCAATACGATAACCTGTCCAACACGCAAGCCCACTACGAGCAGACGGGCCCCGAGATATGGGAACAGACCGAAGGCCGGATTACCCATCTGGTTGCCGGTGTGGGCACGGGTGGAACGATCAGTGGTGCAGGCCGGTATCTCAAAGAAAAGAATCCCAATATACAAGTTTGGGGAATTGATTCATACGGATCGGTCTTCAAGAAATACAAGGAAACCGGAATATTCGACAAGGAGGAGATCTATCCGTACAGCACGGAAGGCATCGGAGAAGATTTCCTGCCGAAAAATGTGGACTTCGATGTGATCGACCTGTTCGAGAAAGTAACGGACAAAGACGCAGCACTGATGACCCGGGAAATCGCGCGAAGGGAAGGAATTTTTGCCGGTAACTCTGCTGGGGCGGCGGTAGCCGGACTACTCCAACTACGTGAACGGCTCGACGAAAATTCAGTGGTTGTCATTATTCTGCACGATCACGGGTCTCGTTATATGGGTAAAATGTACAATGAAGACTGGCTCCGTGAACGTGGCTTCCTCAAAGATGAAAAGCTGACCGCACAGGCTATCCTTAAGAAGCGGGGTGATGTGCCGATTGTGACAGCCGATGTTGAACAGTCGGTCATCGAGACATTCAATCTGATGAAAACACTCAACATCTCGCAGATACCGGTAACTCAGCAGGGAATGGTCATTGGAAAAGTCACAGAAGCCGACATCTTACATGCGCTGCTGGAAAATCCTTCCTTAAAATCAGCCGGGGTAGAAGAGATCTGTACCCCGCCATTTCCATTCGTTGATCTGCGGACATCGATCGACAAAATATCATCACTGATCCACAAAGATAATCAGGCTGTGTTGGTCGAAGACGAATACGGCAAGATCAACATCATCACACAATACGACATCATTAACGCGATTTCAGGATACTAAAAACCCCCCAAAGCTGAATGCCTTGAGGGGGGTTCTTTCATTGTAACTTTTTAGGCTTTCGCCACCAACGTCACTTTCAAATTGATCTCTTTACTGATCAAATCGTCTGCCTGGCCCGCATAATTTACTCCCCAGTCTTCACGAGCGATGTTGAAATCCGCTGTTGCTTTGACAGAAGAATCTGTTGCCTCTTCCACATGGGCATCAAACGTAATGTTCTTGCTGATCCCGCGGATGGTCAGATTGCCTGAAACCTTGACCACACCTGCTTCCGAACCGGGGGCTACATTGGTGATTTCGAAAGTAGCTTCCGGATGGTTTTCGACGTCAAAAAAGTCGGGCGACTTCAGGTGGCCTTCCAATTTTCCTTTGTACTCACCTTCGAGATCGTGATTCGTGATGGTCGTCAGGTCGGCCACAAAGTTACCGCCCGTCAATTGCCCACCATCTACCGTCAACGAACCTGATTTAATTTTGACGGTACCGTGATGCTGACCACTGACTTTGCGCCCGGTCCATGCCAACTCGGAGGCACTGGTATCTACCGTTAGCGTATTGCCTGTCCCAACCGTTTCGGTTGTTTCCACGCTGTCGGTCGTTTCCGCTTTTTTTCCTTCTGGATTGCTTACACAGGAGGTTAACAATAGTGCACCTGCTGCTACCGATAAAAACAATTTTTCCATGGGTTTGAATGATTAAGTAATAGATGGTTAAACAATTATTCGATGCAAATATATAAAAGCGATTGTTATTTCCTATAATTATATGGATTGAATAACAATTAACTTACATAATTGTTTTAATGCAACGGTAGATTTGAGTCAATGCGCCGGATGTTAGCCCCCAATGCCTGTAACCGCCTTTCGATGTCCTGATAGCCACGTTCAATCTGTTCGATGTTATGGATAACGGACTTTCCCTGTGCCGAGAGGGCCGCAATCAGTAGGGAAACACCAGCCCTGATATCGGGGGAAGTCATTTCGATGCCCCGCAGTTTAAACGCCTTATTCAGACCAATCACGGTAGCTCTGTGCGGATCGCACAGAATGATCTGTGCGCCCATATCTATTAGTTTGTCAACAAAAAACAACCGGCTTTCAAACATCTTTTGATGAATCAGCACATTGCCCTTGGCCTGTGTAGCCACAACCAGCACAATACTGAGCAGATCCGGCGTAAAGCCCGGCCAGGGGGCGTCCGCCACGGTGAGAATGGAGCCGTCGATAAAGGTATCGATCTCGTAACTGGTCTGATGAGGGATATAAATGTCATCACCCTTCCGCTCGAACCGGATTCCCAATTTGGAAAAAACCGAGGGAATGATGCCTAATTCATCAAAATGAACATCTTTGATTGTAATCTCCGACTCAGTCATAGCTGCCAGTCCGATAAACGAACCGATTTCGATCATATCCGGCAGCATGCGGTGTTCGGTCCCTCCCAAGTGGTCCACCCCTTCGATGGTCAGCAAGTTGGAACCAATGCCGGTGATCTTTGCTCCCATCCGGTTCAGCATTTTGCACAGTTGCTGTAGGTAAGGCTCACATGCCGCATTGTAAATCGTGGTAGTTCCTTTTGCCAATACGGCCGCCATCACTATATTGGCCGTGCCCGTTACCGATGCTTCATCCATCAGGATGTACGTGCCGGTCAGGTCCGTTGCATCTACGTTGAAGAAATGGGCATTTGCGTCGTAATGGAAGCGGGCGCCTAATTTTTCAAACCCCAAAAAATGAGTATCCAGTCTCCGGCGTCCGATTTTATCGCCACCGGGCTTAGGAATAGCGGCTTTACCAAACCGTGCCAACAGCGGCCCCACAATCATAATAGACCCCCGTAAACCACCTCCTTTGCTTCTAAATGTGTCCGATTTGAAATATTCCAGGTTGATATCCTTCGCCCTAAACACGTAGGTATCCTGACTCTGACGGTGCACTTCGACTCCGAGGTCACCGAGCAGCTCAATCAGCTTATTGACATCTTTGATATCGGGAACGTTGCTCACCGTTACGGCCTCTTCGGTCAGCAAAACGGCTGACAGAATCTGCAGGGCTTCGTTTTTTGCACCCTGAGGGATGATTTCACCCTTTAATGGGTTACCCCCATATATTTCGAATGCATTCAATGCTTCTTCTTTTTCTTTTGAGGTTTTTTGTTTTTCCCGTTATTATTGTTCTGTTGGGTGGTCCCTCCTTTGGTCCGGCTACCCGGAGGCGGAGTTTTGAAATCAAGTTTGGTTAAGCTCACATCGGGCCCAAGCTGCAGTTCGCCGTTAGACAATTCGCGAAGGTCCGCAATAATCGAATCGTCTTCCACGGTATCTTTATTCCAGGTCACGTACGCCATTTTCATAAAATTGGCGATGGCCTGAGTCATGCTCTTTTTCTTTTCCGGATCGGCGATTTTGCGGGCACGTTCAATCATCTTTTCGATGGTATGGCCATAATGCTTATACCGGATCCGGTGCTGCGGGTATTCAAGCAGCTCGGGTTTCGGGTGAATGGCATTCCGATCGGGGGTCGGATAAGGTGAATCGACGTCGATCTTAAAGTCCGAAATAATGTGCAGGTGATCCCATAGCTTGTGTTTGAAATCGGCCACATCGCGAAGATGCGGATTGAGGAATCCCATCATATCAATAACGACCTGAGCGTGGCGGTTCCGCTCTTCTTTGGTCGGCAATGCACAGATGTAATCAACCATATTCTGTACATTCCGGCCATATTCCGCCAAAATCAATTTCGGCCGCGTGCTATTATAATCAAAATTCATTTCCATAACTTTTTATCTGTGCATTTATGCTCACCCCACGATCCTCAATTTGGCAAATTTAAGCAACAATTGCTTCTGTCCCAATTCCCGGAAGAAAATAGTTGCTTTTATCTCATTTTTACTTCCTTCCAGGTTGATCACTTTTCCAAATCCGAACCGTTCGTGCTCCACTTCCATACCTACCTGCAGGTTGCTGGTATCCGAAGGCGTAAATCCAGGGGTAGGTGTATGTGCCTTAGGCAGAATCGCCGTGGTCTTCGGGGGTACTTTGGGTTTTGGTTTGGTAAAGACATCACGCTGCCCCCAAGCTTGGCGTTCGTCTGCAAAGGAAGCCGTACTTTCAGGTACAGCCCGCGGCTTGAAATCCAATTCAAGGTAAGCAGGGTTCAACTCATCCAGGAACCGGCTGGGCTCGCAATTATTCAATGTCCCCCAACGGTACCGCGATGTCGCGTAGCTGAGTGTCAGTTTCTTCTCGGCGCGTGTCACCGCTACATAAAACAGCCGCCGCTCTTCTTCCAATTCACTGCGCGAATTGAGTGACAGCTGTGAGGGAAACAAATTTTCTTCTAGTCCTACGATGAACACGTGTGGAAATTCCAGTCCTTTCGAAGAATGGATGGTCATGAGCGACACGGTATCGGCATTGGGATCTTTGTCGTTGTCATCGTTGGTCAGCAACGCCACATCCTGCATAAATACATCCAGTCCCTTCTCTTCAATGTCTTCCCGTTCGCTGAATTCCTTGATCCCGTTGAGCAATTCCTGAATATTTTCATAGCGGCTCAGTCCTTCCACCGATTTGTCTTCATACAGGTTCTTTAAGATACCTGAATGCTGCGCGATGTGCATGGCGGCATCAAATGCCGAATGGCCTTTAGCTACTACCTGAAAACCCTGTATCATGGTAGCAAATATACCTACCGGCCCGGCGCTTCTTCCATCCAGGTAGGTGGAGGCCTGACTAATGACATCCCAAAGTGTCACCTGATGTTGATCGGCAGCAATCAGAATACGGTCTACAGTAGTATCCCCGATCCCCCTTCGCGGGTAGTTAATCACCCGCTTAATGGCCTCTTCGTCATTGGGATTGAATGTCAGCCTGAAATACGCGATCAGGTCCTTGATTTCCTTCCGTTGGTAAAACGAGGTTCCGCCGTAAATCTTATAGGGGATGTTGATTTTCCGAAGGGCTTCTTCCATCGCCCTCGACTGTGCATTGGTACGGTATAGAATGGCAAAATCCCGGTACTTTCCACCGTTAAGCGCCCGTTCCTGGGCAATGGCTTCCGCTACAATCTTACCTTCTTCATTATCGCTGAATGCCCGGCATACTTTAATCTTTTCGCCGGTTTCATTCTCCGAAAACACATTTTTCTTGAGCTGGTTTTTATTGTTGGCGATGATGCTGTTGGCCGCATTCACGATATTCTGTGTAGAACGGTAGTTCTGCTCCAGTTTAAAGACCTTCAGATCCGGGTAATCTTTTTCAAAGTTGAGAATGTTCTGGATATTGGCGCCGCGGAACGCATAGATACTCTGTGCATCGTCGCCCACCACGCAGATATTTTCATTGATCGCAGCCAGCTTACGGACGATGAGGTACTGGGAAAAATTGGTATCCTGATACTCATCTACCATCAAGTATTTGAATTTGTGCTGGTATTTATGCAATACATCGGGATATTCGCGGAACAGTACATTGGTTTTGAACAGCAGATCGTCAAAGTCCATCGCACCTGCTTTATAACACCGTTGGGTATACGTAAGGTAAATCTGCCCCAACTGTCCCCGCCCATTGGAAAAATCCTCGGCCTGAATCTGTTCGTTGCGGCTGTACTCCTGTGCCGAAATTAGGTTATTCTTGGCGGATGATATGCGGTTATAGACAAAACTTGCGTTGTACAGCTTGTCGTCCAGTTGCATCTCTTTGAGGATGCTCCGGATAAGACTTTTGCTGTCGTCGGTATCATAGATGGTGAAATTACGTGGGTATCCGATGTGCTCCGCTTCCACACGCAGTATTTTCGCAAATACAGAGTGAAAGGTACCCATCCAAATATTTTTAGCCTCATCGCCCACCACCCTCATAATGCGTTCCCGCATTTCCTTGGCAGCCTTGTTGGTAAAAGTGAGCACCAAAATATTGAATGGGTCTACTCCCCGCCGCACCAAGTGGGCCACCCGATACGTAATTACGCGCGTCTTGCCGGAACCGGCTCCGGCCACAATCATGACCGGCCCCTCGGTTTGTTCCACTGCGGCCCGTTGCGACGGGTTTAAACCTGCTAAATAATCCAAAATCCTATTCCTCTTCTGTCGTTTCTGATTGAGGCGTAAAGGTACGAATTCGGTGCGAGATACGAAAACGAGGGCACTACAAATTGCCGATTGGGATAATGGGATAGATTTTTCTTATTGCCACGGATTTCACGAAATTGACACAAATCAAATTACTCGTGTTTTTCTTATTATCCGTGGCTAATGTGAGCCGCGTCAAAACGGCGAATCGTCATTCATGTCGTTCATCCGCGACTGCCGGACGATGCTGCCGGGTGAATCGAACGAGGCAGATGGCGACATGCCCGATCCAAATGACCCCGATTCGGGCAGCCCACCGCTACCAAACGAAAAATCATCTTCCAGGTCTGCAAATTTCACATATTTACCTACAAAGCGAAGTTGTACTGTACCGGTTTCACCGTTCCGGTGCTTGGCAATAATGACTTCTCCAACGCCGGCCGTAGGACGTCCGGCTTCGTCTTCGGTAAGACCATAATATTCCGGCCGGTATAAAAACAGTACCATGTCGGCGTCTTGCTCAATGGAGCCGGATTCACGCAGATCGGATAGCATCGGGCGTTTACTTCCTCCCGGACGGCTTTCCACGGCCCGGCTCAGCTGCGAAAGTGCGAGAACCGGAATGTTCAGCTCTTTTGCAACCGACTTTAAGGAACGGGAAATGCTACCGATTTCCTGTTCGCGGTTTCCTCCCTTGCCATCATTCTTGCCATGCATCAACTGTAGGTAATCCACAATGACCATTTGGATATCGTATTGGGCCTTAAGCCTGCGGCATTTGGCACGAAACTCAAAGATATTGAGTGCAGGTGTATCGTCGATCAGCAACGGCGCCTGGGTTAGCCTTCCGATGCGGGAATGGAGCTGTGTCCATTCGTGGTCTGCCAGGTTGCCTTTCCGCAGTTTTTCCTGCTCGATTTCCGTTTCCCCGGCAATCAAACGGTTCACCAACTGCACGGACGACATTTCAAGGGAAAATACGGCTACCGGTTTACCGTGGTCGACCGCGGCATTGCGTGCACAGCTCAGTACGAAAGCCGTTTTACCCATCGCCGGGCGGGCTGCGATAATAACCAGGTCAGAAGGTTGCCAGCCCGATGTCATCCGGTCCAGTTCGGTAAATCCGGAAGGTACACCGGTAAGGCCATCGGTACGGTCACGCAGGGTTTCCAATGCCTCCACGGCCTCCCGCATGATATCATCCATTTTCCGGGTATCCCGTCTCAGGTTGTTTTGCGCAATATCAAACAGGCTCTTTTCGGCGTGGTCCATCAGATCGAAGATATCCGTTGTATCCTCGTATGCATTGTTGATGATTTCTGTAGACACCTTGATAAGTTCGCGCTGAATGTATTTCTGAGAAACGATACGGGCATGATATTCAATATTGGCAGCCGATACCACCCGGTCGGTTAACTGCGTAATGTAATATGCTCCACCTACCAGCTCCAGTGTCCCCATCTTGCGCAATTCGGCGGTCACGGTAAGCAAATCAATGGGGGAAGTTTTCTGAAAGAGATTGTAAATTGCCTCAAAAATTTTCTGATGAGCCTCCACGTAGAAGGTTTCGGGCTTGAGAATGTCAATAACCTCACTCAATGCATTTTTCTCCAGCATCAGCGCACCCAACACCGCTTCCTCCAGATCCACGGCTTGTGGCGGCAACTTTCCCAATCCGCTTACCAAATTATTCAACCGAGTACGCCGCTCCGCAAACGTACCCCGCGAAGAATTAACAGTTTGGCTGGAAGCATATTCATTCTCGTTACTCATATACCATTACCATATTATTCGTTACTAATGAAGGTAGAATTGAAACCGTGGCTTATCACCAGTTGCTGCTCCGAAAACCAGCAGAGCAAATGTAGGGATTTTTGACAGCCACACGCAGACAAGTTCTGAACAGCCTTTTCACAACACATTTTTCACAAATCCTTTCCGCCTGACACAAGCATAATTAGCAAGATACGTTATTAACATCAACTGTGCAAAAAATGTTAAAAAAATAAAATGGATGCTGAGACACAACACCTTAAGCAAGTGTTAACAACTTTACAAACTGTTAATATATGAAATAAGAATCAAAAACACCCGGCCAAAAAAGATATTCGGACCCGATCAATTTGATATCAATTGATTATCAATCCATAGCGCAAAAATCGTTAACAATTACTTAACAAGGGTACTCAGGTTGTGAAACTAAAATCGGAAATCTTATCTTTGCCTTCCATGGCGACATCGGAAACAGTAAAGCCCTATAACGACAACGACGCAGACAAGAAGCAGCAGGTGGCCGATATGTTTGACAACATATCAGGCACCTATGATTTCCTAAACCATTTCCTGTCATTGGGGATTGATATTATCTGGCGGAAAAAGGCAATCCGCACATTAAAAGCCTCCCAGCCGCAGTATTTGTTGGATGTTGCCACAGGCACTGGTGATTTTGCATTGGAAGCCCTCCGTATGCTGAATCCCCGGAAGATCATTGGCGTTGACATTTCACAGGGCATGCTGGATGTTGCAAAGGAAAAAATAACAAAAAAAAACCTGGGAGACCGGTTTGAAGTCGTATTGGGCGATTCGGAAAATCTTCCTTTTGCAGCCGATACATTTGATGCCGTAACGGTCGCTTTTGGTGTCCGCAATTTCGAAAACCTCGAAAAGGGCCTCGCTGATATCTGCCGGGTACTGAAACCCGGTGGCAAAGCGGTTATCCTCGAATTTTCGAAACCGAAAAGGTTTCCCGTAAAGCAGCTATACCACTTTTACTTCAATCACATCACGCCCCGCATTGGCAAAGTGTTTTCAAAGGACCATCGTGCCTACAGCTACCTGCCCGAGTCTGTTGCTCAGTTCCCGGATGGGCAACGGTTTACCGATATTCTCCACCGTGTCGGATTCAGCCAGACGGAATGCCGTCCGCAAACATTTGGCATTTGCACCCTCTACATCGGCACCAAATGAACACGGTGCGCCTGATATTGGCATTGAGCACTACGGCCCTGCTGCTGCTGGCTCTTCCCTCCCCCGCCCAGCAAAGGTTCCAGCGGTGGGGAGGTGGCGTAGACGATGAGCCCCTGCATTTCGGCTTTAGTTTCCACTATATCAATGCCGACTATAAAATCACGCTGAAGCCCGATTGGCAAACCCCAGATCTCACCGCATCGGCAGCAGAGACAGTACCGCTCTTGGGTGTTTCTTCCCCATTCTACCACGGTGTGGGGCTGGGGTTGTTGGCAGACGTAAAGCTGACCGAGAATGCCAATTTGCGCTTTACCCCTTCACTGGTGTTTTCCAATAAAGCTGTACATTATAGATACGCGAACACTACGGACAATAATTACACAAACACTACGGACGTTACCGAGAAACTGATACGGGCTTCCTACATCGATCTACCGCTATTATTCAAATTCAAGTCAGACCGCAAAGGTAATTACCGGGGCTATCTGATCGGCGGAGGCAAGTATTCCATCAATGTGGTCTCAGGCAAACGGTACGATGACGCGCAGCTCGTTCCGTCAGAGAAATACCTGAAAACCAAACCCGGTTATTTTTCATATGAAGCCGGTATTGGCTTTGACCTCTATTTTGATTTCTTCAAGATGTCTCCCGAAATCCGGTGGGTGCAAAGTATTGGCAATTTATTGGATAGTCGGGAACCCAACATGTATAATCGTCCGATCGATAGACTGATGTTGCGGAATTTACAGATCAGTCTGTTTTTCGAATAATCTTGTCGTTTGAAAATGAGTGACTAAATTTAATATCCAGTGTCCCTTAGCTAATGTCTCATGTCTCAAATCTCAAATCTCATGTCTAAGAAAAAAGCTTTCATTACAGGAGCCAGTGCAGGCATCGGAGAAGCCTGTGCTTCCGTATTTGCCCGTGAAGGGTATGATCTATTGCTTGCGGCACGCCGTATTGACCGCTTATCAGAAATTTCGGACCGGCTAACCCGTGCACATGGCATCAAAACCCATCTCCTTGCACTCGATGTACGCAATGCTGATGAGGTATTTTCTACTTTTAGTAACCTACCGGGTGAATGGCAGCAGGTAGATATACTAGTCAACAATGCGGGCTTAAGCCAAGGACTGGATCCCATTCACGAAGGTGACATTGGCGACTGGGACCGAATGATCGACACCAACATCAAGGGACTTCTTTATGTGACGCGTGCCGTAGCACCGATTATGGCGGCACGTGGCGAGGGACACATCATCAACATCGGCTCCATTGCTGCTAAGGAAGTGTATCCCAATGGCAATGTGTATTGCGCCACCAAACATGCGGTGGATGCACTGACCAAGGGCATGCGTATTGATCTGCTGGACAAGCACATCAAGGTAACGGCCATCCATCCCGGCATGGTGGAGACGGAGTTTTCCATTGTCCGCTTCAAGGGCGACAGAGACCGTGCATCCGCCGTCTACAAAAATCTTGAACCCCTAGTAGCCGACGATATCGCCGAGGCTGTATGGTTCGCTGCCTCCCGGCCGAAACATGTTAACATCAATGACCTGGTCATCATGCCTACGGCACAGGCCAGCGCCACGTTAACCGTAAGGGAGAATTGAAATATAATCATGAAAAGAGTCCGTATCTTCTTATTTATTCTAATGACAACCGCAGTGTCTTCCGCTTTCGCTGTATCCCAGCCCAGCATTCATTTTGAAGTTTCTTTTAAAGAACCTCAGGCCCATTATGTCGAAATCACCATGAAAATTGAAAATATCCAGCGTGATTTCATCGACGTAAAGATGCCCGTTTGGACTCCCGGCTCATACCTGGTGCGTGAATACGCAAAAAATGTGGAAGGCTTGGTAGCATTTAGCGGGGATCATGCGCCGCTTGCCACAGAGAAAATCAATAAGAATACATGGCGGATCAACTCGGGAAAAAAAAGTGCCCTAACCGTCCAATACCGGGTATATGGCTTCGAAGTGTCGGTACGCACTAATTTCATCGATGACAGTCATGCTTTTCTATCTCCCGCGGGTACTTTCCTATATGTAGACGGGTTCCTCGAACTTCCGGTGGATGTGACCATCCTTCCATATGTCTCCTGGTCTAAAATCTCCACTGGCCTTGCCCCTGTCGACGGAAAACCGGGAACGTATCATGCCGCTGATTTCGACATCCTGTTTGATTCGCCGATTGAAGTGGGGAATCAGGATGTGTTCACATTTGAAGCGGCCGGTGTACTCCACGAAATCGCCATGGTGGGTGGAGGCAATTACGACTCGGATCGGCTAAAGAAGGACTGTGCCTCCATTGTGGAAGAAGCTACGCGTATCTTCGGTGTAAATCCCAACAAACGTTATGTATTCATCGTGCACAACTATCAGTCGGGCGGTGGCGGTTTGGAACACCTCAATTCAACCGTGCTGGGCGCCAGCCGCAACGGCTACCAAAATGAGCGGTCATACGTCGGTTTTCTTGGGCTCGTAGCGCACGAATATTTCCATTTATGGCACGTTAAGCGGCTCCGTCCCATTGAACTCGGCCCCTTTGACTACGATGTTGAAAATTATACAACCTCCTTATGGATCATGGAGGGATTCACGGCGTATTTTGACAACCTCTTGCTCAGACGCTGCGGTTTCCTCAGCGAGAACAGTTATCTGCAAGCGTTGGGCAGCGACATCAACACCATTGAAAACCGTGCAGGAAACCAGGTGCAGTCGGCGGCATCTGCCAGCTTCGATGCCTGGATCAAATATTACCGCCCGGATGAAAACTCAGCCAATACAAGTATTTCCTACTACAACAAAGGCGCCTTGCTCGCCCTGATGCTGGACCTCAAGATCCTCGCGGCAACTAACGGTGAAAAGCGGCTCGACGATGTATTGAAAGCTGCCTATGAAACCTTCTATGTACAGCAAAAAAGGGGGTTCCGGGAGCAAGAGCTTCAAACATTGATCGAACAAATTGCCGGAACGTCCGTATCGGATATTTTTGATGCGGCCTATACGCCGGGATCGTTGGACTACAACCGCTACCTGAAGGCCGTTGGCTACGAAGTGATCGACTACAACGAAGGACGCGAATTGCCCGATTTAGGTATCACTACTTCAGCCTCAGACGGCCGTGTATTGGTTACCGGCGTAAGCCGCGGTACCGGTGCATGGGACGGAGGCATTAATGTCCGGGATGAAATTATTGCCATCAATGGCGAGCGACTGGATGCTAACGGCAAGGAATTAAACCGTGTGTTGCAAACGGCGGCTATCGGAGATGCACTTCAGGTGCTGGTGGCAAGAGATGGAAAAATACGGGAACTTACGATTACCCTCACCAAAGACACCCGGGGTTCATTTGGCATCGTCCCATTGGTTAACGCGACACCGGAACAGCAGCGCCTTGGGAAGATCTGGATTGGTGGTCGGTGATGGGTGACCGGTGATGAGTGAACGGTGGTCTGTGGTCAGATACCGATCACCGACCACTGGTCACCGGTTACCATTAAAACACAAACCGTATTGACAATCCAATGCCATCAAACCGTACGCCTGATTCGGGTGTAAGTTCCATCGTAGGCTTCCAATCCAACGACAGATTAATCGGTGCGGTTGGAATTTTATAGTCCAGGCCTACTACACCGTCAAAACTCCAGGCCATCCCGCTTTCATCCGTATCTTTATAACGGTACGAACCCAAGCCACCTCCAAAGCCGTAGTACCAACGTAAGCCTTCGGCATCCACGAAATTGATCGGCTGATGAATTTCGTAAAGGCCCAGTAACTTAAAAATTGTAAAACTCCGGTTACCCTGAAAATTCAGGATACCGTCGATGGCGTGGTTTTCATTGATGAAATGCTTGTATGTAATGCCGTTTGCTACTCCAAAGCGCCCCCCAATACCACGTGTATACGTGCTGCTTTCCTGACTTTCCTGAGCGGCAACCTCCTGCCAGGCAATAAGTCCCATAAAAAAAACGGCGATGAAGACGGCGATACGATTTCTTTCCATGCCCCTTTCCGCGCAAAACAAATGCCAAAGAATGAACAAGGATGACGCAGATTTAACAGATTTCCACAGATATTATTTTTTTTTAAAGATCTCGCAGAAGCGCTTCATTATCACCCAAGAATCCACGTGATTAGCCACCAATGACACGAAAGGCACGAATAATTTGTGCCAATCCGTGGAATCCGTGGTAACAAGAAAAGAAATCCGTGTTCCATCCTCGTAACCTGCAATTGGTCGCACATCACTTAAACTATGAGGTTTTCTAAATTATTGTTAACTTTAAATGCGCTACTACGTAGCCAGCAAAATAAATTATAGACCAACAATAAAATATATGACACCGGCAACCCGCATTTTTGACATTCTGACAAATTACAAAGCGCATTATTCCAAACCGGTCATGGTGGCAGGAAAAGCACACGGGAAATGGACAAACTATTCAACCGAAACATTTATTTCTTTGGTAAATAACCTAAGCAAGGGACTGGTTGCAAAGGGCATACAAAAAGGCGACAAAATTGCATTGATGTCTGCCAACCGTCCGGAATGGAATTTCTGCGATTTTGCCATCAACCAGCTCGGTGCCGCCGTTGTACCCCTGTATCCCACTCTTTCGGGCCAGGATCTTTCCTTTATCATCGACGACGCAAACGTCAAGCTTATTTTTGTGAGCAATACCGAATTACATGACAAGATAAAGACAGCCTTACAAGCCAAAAATCTTGACATTCCGGTCTACTCGTTTGATGCGGTCGAAGGATTACCTTCATGGCAGCAATTAGTTGAAGAGGGAACCAAGCAGGATGTGGATTTGGATCCTTATCGCGAAGCGGTGCATGAGGATGATCTGTTCACACTTATTTATACTTCCGGAACCACCGGCAAACCAAAAGGTGTCCACCTTTCTCATAAAAACGTAGTTACCAACGTGTACGATTGCTATGACCTACTGCCCGATTACTTCAAGAAAGCATTGAGCTTCCTACCCCTTTGCCATATCTTCGAGCGGATGGTTGTATATTTATACTTCGCCAGAGGCGTGGAAATCCATTATGCAGAAAGCCTGGATACCATCGTGGCCGACATTAATGACGTGAAACCCGATGGCTTCACCACCGTACCCCGGGTACTGGAAAAGGTATACGACCGCATTGTATCCAAAGGCAAGGAACTTACCGGAGTGAAACGGCATATTTTCTTTTGGGCGCTCGCGCTTGGCCTCCGCAACAAAGAGCCACAAAAAAACAGCGCGTGGTTTAACATACGTCTCGCCATTGCGCGGAAACTCGTGTTTTCCAAATGGCAGGCAGCGCTCGGTGGCAACATTAAATTGATTATTTCCGGCGGCGCTGCCTTACAGCCCCGTTTGTCCCGCGTATTCTGGGCGGCCGGAATACCGGTGTTGGAAGGATACGGCCTCACCGAAACTTCTCCCGTTATCGCCGTAAACAACCTCGAAAAAGGAGGCGTAAAATTCGGCTCCGTGGGCAGGGTACTGAAACACGTAGACGTAAAGATCGCACCCGATGGCGAAATACTGTGCAAAGGCCCCAGTATTTCTTCCGGATACTATAAAAATGAAGCAGCCACGGCAGAAGCCATTGACAATGAAGGATATTTTCATACGGGCGATATCGGTGAACTGGACGCAGAGGGTTTCCTGCGCATTACCGATCGCAAGAAAGAAATGTTCAAAACGGCTGGAGGCAAATATGTGGCACCCCAAGCGCTCGAAAACAAGTATATGGAATCGACCTTCATCGCCCAGGTAATGGTCGTTGGTGAAAACCGAAAATTTCCGGGAGCGCTTATTGTTCCTGCCTTTGACGTACTGGAAAATTGGTGTAAGATCAAAGGCATCCCCTTTGATTCGCGGGAAACAGTGATTCAAAAACCGGAAGTCATCGAAAAATACCAACGCGAAATCAGCCGGCTGAACCAGGATTTCGGACATTGGGAACAGGTGAAAAAATTTGCACTGCTGCCCAAAGAGTGGACAATCGATGCCGGTGAACTCACGCCAAAGCTGAGTTTAAAACGCAAAGCTATTCTACAGCGCTACGAAAAAGAAATTGAAGATATCTACCAAGCGTAAACAACCCTGTCAATTTCTGGTTTATAGAATACATCAAGTACGTATGTATGAAGCTTTTTAAAAAATCTTTCTACCGGGAAATCTTTCAGCTGCTGAATAACACATTTTCTGAATTTTCAAAAGATAATGCGATGAAAATGAGCGCCTCACTGGCTTATTACACCATTTTCTCCATCGCTCCGCTGCTGCTCATTGTCATTTGGTTAGTCGGTTTTTTTTACGGTGAAATTCTCGCCGGCGAGCAGGATGCTCAATCCGAAGTTTTTCATGAATTTGCAGCTATTTTCGGGCCGGATACCGCAGCACAGATCCAACAAATTATCCAGAACATCAGTTTGTCCAATAAATCGGGGATTGGAATCGCAGTTGGCATCGGTACCCTGGTATTGGGGTCTACGACCATCTTCACTGAAATACAGGACTCATTGAACCGGATATGGGGTGTGCGGCCCAAGCCGAAAAAAGGATGGTTGAAGATGCTTCTGAATCGTGCCATCTCGTTTTCCATGGTACTCGGCCTCGGCTTCCTGCTAATTGTTTCGTTGATCGCCAACGGACTGATTGTGGCACTCAGTTCGCAGATTACACGTTTTTTCCCCGAAATATCCGTCTATGTTGTCGAATGGATCAACATAGGGCTCACATTTATCGTCATTACATCCTTATTTGCTTTTATCTTCCGTTTTTTACCCGATGCACGGATGCGTTTTCGGGATGTAGCCGGTGGCGCCATCTTCACCGCTGCCCTCTTTATGCTGGGGAGGTACCTGATTTCGCTTTATATGCAATACAGTGCCCCCGCATCTGCCTATGGGGCCGCAGGCGCCATTATCATTTTGCTGCTTTGGGTATATTATTCGGCGTCTATTCTCTATTTCGGTGCGGAGTTTACGAAGGTGTATGCGCTCCGTTATGGCAAAGGAGTATGGCCTTCGTCCTATGCAGTGAAAGTCGTATTAAAGGAGGAAGAAGTAGAAGATGAACCGCTCGAATTGCCAACCGATCAAAACAAGGAAAGCTGATTGGCTTCTGGATTGGCACGGTCAAAGTTGCTAACCGATATGCCCAGGAGGCGTACCGGCATTGGGTCTGATGTCATGACCGATTGAAGTGAATTACGGGCAGTAGACAAAATTTCATCGATCGCATCGGTATAATAAGGCAAGGAATGGCTTCGGGTTATCAGTTTAAAATCGGCAAACCGCACTTTCAGCGTAACAGTCCGTCCTTTCAATTTTCGGGTTTGCATCCGCCCTGCCAATTTGATCGCTATTTTTTCCAGCTCTGCTTCCATGGTTGGCAGCAAATACAGGTCTTCGCTAAACGTATCTTCGACTGCGATCGACTTCAGCTCACGGTCAGGCTGCACGGGACGGTCATCGATGCCCCGCACAATACGGTAATAAAAACGTCCGCTTTTCCCGAAAAAACGCACCAAATCTGCCTCGGGCAGCCGTTTGAGGTCTGCGCCTGTAAATAGTTGCAGCTGCTTCATTTTAGCCGCCGTCACCTTTCCTACACCAAAAAATTTTTCCACGGGGAGGCTTTCCATGAACCGCTCGATGCGAGACGGACCGATAAACGTAAGCCCATCGGGCTTTTGCATATCCGACGCAATTTTGGCTACAAACTTATTCACCGAGACACCTGCCGATGCGGTGAGGTGAAGCTCGGAACGAATGGCTTCCTTGATCCGCCGTGCAATCTCCAGGGCGGAACCGATGGACTGTTTATCCGTTGTTACATCCAAATACGCTTCATCCAACGATAGGGGCTCTATCACATCGGTATAGCGGCGGAATATTTCGCGGATTTTAGCAGAAACTGCCTTGTATGCATCAAACCGGGGCGGTACAAAGACCGCATCCGGGCACAGCCTAGCGGCTTTGCTGCATGGCATGGCCGAACGGATTCCATATTTACGGGCCTCGTAGCTAGCCGTTGCCACCACGCCCCGGCTGTTGGGCGGACCACCCACCACCAACGGAATACCCCGATACTCGGGAAAATCCCGTTGCTCCACCGAAGCATAAAATGCATCCATGTCGATATGGATGATTTTCCGCATCCCATTCCTTATTGAATCATTGCTTCACCGTATATCGATACACGGCCCGACCGATATTTCCTGTGGCATCCACACCTTCTACAACTACCCGATAACTGCCCGCACCGTCGGCGTTATAGAAATCCAGTTGCGCGGTACCCTCTTCGGTGGTTTGTACCTCGGGGTTCCAATAGACAGTGGTCCGGATATCGTTCACCGCACGGCGTTCGGGTGTATCGTATTTGGGTGTATAAAACTTCCGCTCTTCCAAATACCCCAACGGCGTCAGGTCAATGATATTGCTTTTCGGTAACAGCGCCTCAATCTGACTCAACGACATCCGCGGTCCTTTTTCCTGCTTTTTAGTGGTATAAATCGCTACAACACCATTATTTTGATACATCCGGCTTACCGTACCCAACTCATCGCGTAGAAAAATTTCAATTCCTTCCACTTCCGAAGGCATGATACCGTTTAGCGAAGGAACATCCATTGCCATTCCATTCACAAAAAACTGCACTGGAATACGCCCCCCTGCATTGTAATCGCGGGTAATGTAGAAGAGCTGGCTTTGGCTATCGTAGGTAATCCCTGTAAGTGCGGTCTGCAAACACATGATGAGGTTATTACATCCCTTTAACCGGTCGGCATTGATCTGGTGATCGGCCATACCCAATCCGGAAATTGCCGGATAGTCTTTGTGTGAAAAACTAGGCCGGGAGGAAGCTGTCACCTCCACTTCTTCAAGCAATATGGATGTCCGGTATTCATTTCGGCTATTGGTCAGATAAGGAGCAAGCGTAGCGTCGATATTTAGCACATCGTCTGCCCGGTAGGCCGTGGTATCGATTCCCGGATATTGCGTTGGATCTACATTGATGACCATATCGCGGTAGTTGTCATTGCCGCGGGCATTGATGGTTACACGCGACGAATCGGTAAATACCAGATCTTTAAATACAAAGTGTCCGTTTTCATCTGTATAGGTATCTTTACGGAAACTCCGGTCGGGAATCGACAGCAATAGCCCGCCGTTCACCACTGGCTTCCCATTGTTCAACCTCAGGATCCCGGATATTTCGATGCCCTGCTCAGGGAAAAAATGCACTTCGGGGTACCGATCTGCCAGCACATCCGGATATGAGAACCGACGATATCCCTGGGTAAGTAACAGGATATCAAGCGCTTCTCTTTTTTGATCATCCGGGTGATTGAAGTAGTAATTTGGTTCCTCCACGTAGCCCTTCAGGTCTGACGTAAGCAACAGGTTACTCAATATAGTTGTTTCCTTGTTTTCATCGTAAGGAACTTTGGACTCGTCTACCACCGCTACTGAATAGCTGCCAACCGTCGTTGTGTCGTTGTTGGCGACTTTTATGCCTAACTTAACCAACTGCTTGGCGGCATATTCCTGTTGATCGGTACTCAGCGCTATTGATAACGGTTTGATATTCTCGACAAAGACCAGGCGTTCGCTCACCGGTTTCCCCTCCGAAGTAAATAAAGTCAGTTGAGCGATGCCCGTGGGGAAACGATCTTTAGGCAGATTCACTACTACCGTTTCGTTGCGTAAAGCAGCCTGCGCAGCATAACAAAGAATTCCATTGGTTTGTGCGATCAGGTAAAATGCCTTGCCTTTATTTGCCGAAAAAAAACGGTCGTTGGCCAAAATGGCCAATTGCAGCTGTGCTGTATCGGATTTCACCACCGTTACGCTGATTCCCTGCTCAACTACCGGAGGCAGCGGAAAACTTTGGGTTTCACCATTTTCAAAGGTAGCGTTGGCAGTATATGCATTCCCCGCCTCGGGTATAAAAGTGATAACCCCCATCCCTTTATGTGCATCCGAAAACGCAGCTACCTCCGCTCCTTTCTGGTCTACTATGGTCCCCTTGATAGCCAGCCCACGGCCATCGCTTCCAATCGCCTTGAAGGCTACTTTTTTGGACAGCCCTGCAATCAGATCGCCACCCTCAGGAAAAAATTGAACGTCCGCATCCCAAAGTGCTGACCGGAGTGACAACGTACCGAGCATCGGTGGTGCACTGCTGCCCGATTCAAGAGATACATACAGGTTTCCCTTTCTAAGCTGCTCCCTATCCTTCCCGTTGATATGGATGACTACATTACCTACGGCATCTGTTTGTCCTTTACCATTGTCAATGGGATTCCAGCCTACCTGTGCAGACCAATTCAGCTTCCGGTTGGCCAATGGCTTTCCTTCACGGTCTTTGAATTGAATGACGGCTTGTGTGCGGGCATTTTTACCTTTACCCAGGTCATTGAACGTAACGTCGTAATGAAGCGCATTATTCAGCACATCGCCCACCGGAACAATCTTGTTGAAAAAATAAGCCGGGTCAAAATTCATCATCCATTTCGTGTAAGCCCGAAACCGGTAATTGCCCTGGGTATACCATTCCTGATCGAATACCAGGTAGCCTTTACCCACATGATTGGTCAGTGGAATCCGCATTGTTTGCATCAGCGAATCTTTACCGTTCAGTACTTCAACATATACCACTTTGCTAAGGTCATAATTGTACATGTTACTGGTGAGGTAGGTTTTGAACCATAGCGTATCTCCTACCGCATAGTAGGGCTTATCAAAATGCAGGTGCACCTTTTCAATGGGATAAGCCTCTAGCAGTTTCTGTGTTTTCTCGACAACAGTATTGACGGAAATGCTATCCTGCTGGGCTAAGGAAGGGATCGATTGGCAACAGATAAAAATCGAACAACAGACTAGTTTAACGATACGGTTCATTCAAATCAATCTTATATACAATAAGTGGCTAAGATATTCTTTTTGATGCTTTATGCCAAAATTCGGGTCAATTTTAACATTTAGAGCAGGGGCGTCAGCAGCCTGCATACGGAGTCCATTCCGCGCTTCCATCTTGGACGCCGCATCCAGATCGCACGGGTCATCAGGGTACTATCCGACTTATCCTTCTCAAATTGGGTGTCCAATTGGGCGCAAAGATCCCGATCACTGATGACCGCGCTGACTTCAAAATTGATATAAAAGCTACGGATGTCTAAGTTGACCGTACCGATATAAGCCAACCGGCCATCGATGCAGATGGTTTTCGCATGCAGGAAACCCTTTTCATACAAATACACGGACACGCCACGTTCCAATAAGGGCTTCAAAAAAGAAAACGAGGCATGCTGCACGAGAAAAGAATCGGACCGGGCGGGCAACATCAATTCAACCTGTACTCCCGAAGCAGCAGCCAATTGAAGTGTAGTACTTAACTCGTCGCTGGGGATAAAATATGGCGTACAGATCCGCACCGTATGTGCTGCCTCGGCAATGCCAATTAACATAGCTTCCATGTTGAACGGCGCATTGGAGCCGGGATCGCTAAAAGCAAAACTCACTGCCGAATGCCCGGCTGGAATTACAGGTACCGTGTGGAAATACCCATCGCGGAGGTTAAAAGGAGATCCCTCCGCCAGGTGCCAATTCATCCAAAAATGGACCTGAAGGACGTTTACCGCATCTCCCTGGATTTTTACCGCCGTATCCCGCCAATACAGGGGATATTTACCGCTGTTTACATACCGATCACTGATGTTGATGCCCCCTACAAATGCCGTATGTCCATCAATAATGGCTATTTTACGATGGTTCCGATAATTACCGTTTGCCAACGACGTAAAGGTGACCGGCATAAACGGGATAAACTGGATTCCGGCTTTTTCAAACCGCTTCCGCCGGCGCCTGAGTTTAGGTGACCCGAATGCATCGACTATGATGCGGACAGTTACACCTGCGGATGCTTTTTCCTTCAACAACGAAATCAACGCAAGACCGATATCATCGGGATCGAAAATATAATATTCTAAATGGATATGATGCTCCGCCTCACGGATTGCGCGGAGCAGTTCGGGAAATTTCTGTTCGCCATTTATCAAAAGTTCAACGTGGTTATGCAGCGAGGGCGGTGCAATCCGTTGGTTTTTCAGGAAGGTAAAAACCCTGCTGAGCGGCCCGATGGATTGCCTTAACACTTCAAGGTTGTGATCCATAATGGGATTAAGCTTGTTCCACACGCTTAATAAACGGGTATGTTTCTCCCGGTTTTGAATCCGAAAAACCTTGACTCTCTTAAATTTCTGACCAAAAAAATAGTAAAAAACGATTCCCACCACCGGTACGAAAACAATGACCATAATCCAGGCAATTGTTTTCGTAGGATTGCGGTTTTCAATCAGGATGGTGACGATAATGGCGACATAGACCAATAAAAGCGGTATCCAATACCACTGGTAAATGAACGCTCCTATCTGTTGAAGTATCTGCATGATATCCGCCACGCCCAACGAATGTATGACCAAACGTACTCATTTTACGCGAGATTTGCTACCTTCTTTTCGATGGCTGAAATAACCTCATCCATAAAATCCGTGCGCTGGAATTCACAGGCATGGATTAAGCCTCCGGGGCTGAACACATTAATTTCCATCAGTTTATCGCCTACGATATCCAATCCCGCTAAAAATATCCCATCCTCGCGGAGCAGCGGTCCCACCGCTTCCACAATGTGCTCCATCTCCTTATTCATGACCGCCTTTTTTGCCTTGGCACCCTGATGGATATTGCTCCGGATTTCGCCCGACTGCTGCACCCGCTTGATTGCCGCCACCTTTCCGTCCCGCTGCAGGAGTTCCCCATCCATCAAAAATAAACGGATATCTCCCTTTTTTGCAGCGGGCAGGTATTCCTGTGCAATGGCAAAACCGTCTCTGCAAATTGCTTCGACGATCTGCTTGCGGTTTTTGTCTTCCTTTTTGTCGATGAGAAATACATTTTTCCCCCCCGAGCCTTTCAGCGGTTTAAGAATAATGCGGTGGTGTTGATCGCGATAAAAGGCTTCTACGTCTGCCATATCGCGCGTGATGAGGGTCTGGGGCCGTACTGATTCGGGAAAATATTGCAAGTACATCTTATTGGAGGCTTTTACCAACCCATTTGGATTATTAAGTACCAAAACCCCTTGCTGCTGGACTAATTGGCCAAACAGAACCCCTGCATCCTGAGCCCATGGCCTTTTTTCCATATCTGCTGCCGGATCGTTACGCAACCACATAACATCCCAATTTTTAGAACTCAACAGCCGCTTTTCTTCAGTCACCACAGCCTCCAGAAAGGTATGCAGCGATCTGAATTCACGGTCAGGTACTTTCCGGCTATGTGCCCCTACTCGCCCATCTGGCAGGTAAACCAGGTCTCCAACCCCTGCATAATAAACTGTATGCCCCCGTCGGTGGGCTTCCAGCGCCAACGCTGTGGTCGTGTAACCCGCCAGTTCTTTCCGTACTTGATTAACGATGAATGTGATAGTCATCTTTGTTATTTTTTGTTTGTGTTTTTGCGTTTTTGTTTGTCAACTACCGCATCCTTCCGACCACTGACCACCGGTCACCCATCCCCACCATTACCCAATCATTTTAAATACGCTACCTCCCTTTTTTATCTCTTCGATCTTCGCGACGTAGGGCTTTTCCAGGTATTTGGGATGCAGCGGTGAAGGCTTCAACAGTCGCCTATGCAACAGTTCCTGAATGATGGGAAGATAATCCTGTCTTATCTTTCCAATCAGCAATTGTGAAATATCGTTTCCCTCTTTTACATATTCAATAACGTTCAGCAACCCTTTCAGGTATACAGCATCTTTCGTGAGCCCCCCGCCTCTATATACCCGCATGGTAATGTAAAAAGCGGTCTCGGGCTTAAAATTGTATTTGTCTACCAGAAGGTCAAACGTATCTGTAAATGGATTACCGGCCAGCATGTGGTGGACCGCCACTACCCGCGCTGCCAATATACGCATCCGTTGGTTGGTTAGCCCTCCCGTCATGTATTCACTGAGTACAGCAAGTCCTTCCTGCAATTGTTCGTAGCCCGGTACCCCCACGTAAAAAAGCTTGAAGGGCTGGGCCATACCGTTATAATAAGTAGCAACATGGGTACCTACCTCGTGTTGCAACAGCGAGAACGCACGCTCCCGTGATATGCGGTAACGGCTACTGATGTTCAGCGTTCCGCGGGAAACCATAACCCCTTCCACATCGTCACGTACACGGACGGCCGTAGACACCATATCGTATTGTTGTTTCAGGTATTCTAATTCTGTTTTTGCCAACTCTGCAAAGGTGTGGGCATCCAGCATCTCACTTTCTTTGGGGGCCTGCTGTGGCTCGGAGGCTACCAGGATAGCACGGGCAATTTCCAGTAAACTTTCCTCCACATTACCGAAAATCTGCTGGCTGCTATATAGGAAGTCAGGCTTTTCCCGCTCACCCAACATGTTAAGCATCCGGTCTACCTCCTTGCGCTTATCACGGAAAAGGTAAGCAATGGTCGGATCCGAAATATCCTCTATGGGCAGGTTATAGAGCTTTCTTTTAATAAGTTCTGGATCTATCGGCATAGGGCGGTAGTGAAATACCGGATTTTTCCGGTTTTTGTTCCCGGAGAAACTCTGCCAAGCTTCCTGTGCATTGATGGGAGTTACCAACAGCAGGAAATCAAATTGATTGCTGTACTCAGCCAACTTTTCATCGATTTCCCATACGGATTCGTGCAGCTCCGTGGTACCCAGCATTTGGAAATGCGCGGCGCTATACGAAGTTTTCATCCGCACAAACTCGAAAAAACTTTTGCGCAATGCCTTCCCGAAATACTCCCGCAGTTCCCTAAGAAAAAGCGGATACGGTGAGCCCGTCTGTTGGTTAATGTATACCGGCCTGATTTCCAGTCCGATCAGAATAATTTCATTCTTCCGTGCCTCCTCCGCACTGAATAAGGCGGTGTAGTAAGGCGGCGACGGCATCTGCTTGTCCTTTTCCAGCACCGTGTGGTCACCGATCATCTGGGTAAGATGAATCCGCTGCAACTCAAGCTGCAATTTCTCCGCAATAGGCAATGCACTTTTTTGGCTGATATGGATATTGAAAGCCGATGAGTCTACCCGGTCTGACAACCACACTTCCAATAACATAAATCCCCCGAATTTATCAGCCATTGCACCGGCTATGGCATGGATAATCGGATTTATGGGGCACTCGGCTGTATCCGGAGCAACGAGATAAGCTGATTCTGTTTTCCCAAGTGTCGACGTAAATGCATCCTCCCCGTCCGGCGGAACACGGTAGACCAAAAGGTATGGAAGCGGCCGATCCATGCGGAGTTCACCCCCGCAAGGCAATCTGGTAAACAAGGGTCTGCCTTTTTTCAGTTTGTCAAGAATGCGTTGGATGTATTTCTTACCCTCAATGTCCATGCAAAAAAGAAGATTTAATCGGTGTATCAAGCATGTGCAACAGAAACGGGATACACCCCGCCAGCATGGATCGAATTTGGTTCAGGTAGGCTATATCGACCCAACCGGTCCACTCGTCCATAAAGGTTTTCTTAAATTCAAGCGAAAAGACACAGCCATACTCCCCGTAATTCCGGTTGATCCACTCCGAAAAACCACCTCCTTTGAATTTGATGTTTTCCCGGACGTCCAAAAACCGGCCTTTAATCCGGCAATGTCCCATAAAACTGGTTAGGCAATGCCCCAGGGATTTCCACTTTTCGTGGTTGTGGCCGGTCCCGATGTTGATCTCCGGATTTTCCCCCACACTCGCCGCTTCGTTGGGATGTACGCGCCGGTGGTTATAGCTATGGATATCAAGCACCACAAATTTTCCGAACAAGGCGAGGGTCCATTGCAGCAATTGATCTATATCCACATAAAACCGATCGTATCCTTCTAGCAACCGATCGACCATCAATTCAGGTAAAACCGGCTTCCAAACCGTCAGCCCCCAGGCATCTTCCGGCCTGCGGTAGATCGCCTGTTCCCGCCTGCGATTAAGATCCGTCTGAAAGCGGGATGTATCTACAATAACACGGCTAACCGGCAGATTTTCTACCATGTAGCCCGTATAAGGATCTTCTTCACGAAAACGCTCGTGTTCCTGCAGATGCATGTAATCCAGCAGAGGCACAGCCAACCGATGTCCTTGATGGACTGCGGTTGCAATGATAGGAACTTGTTCCCTTTGTAATGAGTAAACCAAATCCATTTGGAATCAATAACACGATAGGTTAGGAAATGTTTGGCACACTATCTGACCCTTATTCAACAATTGATGGCATGAAAACCGTCGAACCCTACGTAATTAGACAGATCACACAGAAGTACTAAAACAATAAATAGTAAACAACATGAACATTTCCGTCAAAACAAACATCAAAACACTCATAATCATTGCTTTATCAGCATTATCCTTATTTGTAATTTTCAGCTGTTCCACAGGATCTTCCAAGACCAGCGATACCGAAAATAATGCGATCGCTCTACCCGTGCAGCCCATAGATACTGCCACGGCAACTACCGTAAAAGACTATCTGGGAACGATAGAAGGCAAGGTCAATGTGGAAATACGTCCACAGGTTGAGGGGATTTTGGAAGAGATTTATGTAGATGAAGGTGCATTTGTGAAAGAAGGGCAACGGCTTTTCAAGATCAACCCGCAGCCCTATCAGGAAGAGTTAAACAACGCAATTGCCAATGAAAATGTAGAAAAGGCAAAATTGGAGAATGCCAAGCTGGAAGTGGATCGGTTGAAACCCTTGGTAGAGAACGATGTGATTTCGGATGTCCGCCTCCGGACGGCAATGTCTGATTACGATGTGGCCAAAGCATCACTCGCACAGGCCTCTGCAGCTGTGGCAAGCGCCCGTATTAATCTCGGATTTACCACAATCAAAGCTCCCGTGAGCGGTTTTATCGGGCGGATTCCCAAACGTGTTGGAAACTTGGTAAGCAGCAGCGACCCGTTGACCGAACTTTCAGACATCAGTGAGGTATACGTCTATTTTGCCATGAGTGAATCAGATTTTCTTTATTTCCGGAAAAAATACGGTAAACGGGATTCCTCCTCAACCGATCCTGCCGATACGACCCAACTCATTCCCAACGTTTCACTGGTCATGGCCGATGGCACGGTCTATCCGGAAAAGGGTGTGGTGGATGCCATCAATGGTCAGGTGAATCGAACCACCGGTGCGATCAGTCTACGGGCAACGTTTCCCAATGCAGATTACGTACTCCGTTCCGGCAATACAGGCACGCTCAAAATGGAAGAACACCAACGTGGGGTGCTCACGGTTCCCCAAGTGGCTACCACCGAATTGCAGGATAAGATTTTCGTGTATACACTCGATTCCGCCAATCGGGTAAAGCAGCGAGCAATCGAGGTAATCGGGAAAAGCGGAAAGCAATATATCGTGAAGAATGGTGTTAACCCGGGCGATCGCATTGTCCTTTCAGGACTCGACAAACTCGAAGACGGCATGGAAATCAAACCGCTGAATGTTCCTTCAGCTTCCGCAGAATAATCTCTTGCATTTAATAATCCCAATGTTTGTTAAAGCTTGATGCTAGTGGTGGCTTGTATTTGCCATTGGCTCACGTTATAAAAAAAATGTAATGCTCAAGACATTCATCAATAGACCCGTATTAGCTACCGTTATCTCCACCCTACTGGTAATCCTTGGTTTGGTATCCATGTGGCAATTACCCATTACACGATTTCCTGAAATTGCTCCCCCAAGTGTTACCGTTTCCACGTCCTATCCCGGCGCCAATGCGGAAACCGTAGCCGGAGCAGTGCTGTTACCCATCGAAGAAGCTATCAACGGTGTTCCCAACATGACCTATATCCGGTCGTCAGCAACTAACTCCGGATCAGGCAATATCACCGTATTTTTTAAGACAGGAACCGATCCCAACCAGGCTTCTGTAAACGTACAGACCCGGGTTTCGAAAGCAAATGCCCGTATCCCCGCTGAAGTGATCGAATCGGGTATCACGGTGGAACCCCGCCAAAGCGGGATTATCATGACCATTGATATATTCAGCAACCGTCCTGACACCCTGTATGACGAAACATTTTTGCAGGCCTATGCCCAGATCAACCTCATGCGCGAATTGGCGCGTGTAGATGGCGTAGGGGAAGTACGGCGTGTGGGTGCACGCGATTATTCCATCCGTACCTGGTTGAACCCGGAGAAAATGGCCGTATATGGACTGGTACCGCAGGATGTGCGGACAGCAATCCGGGATCAGAATTTTGAGATCGCCCCGGGAAAATTCGGGGAAACCTCTGACGAGGCTTTCGAAACTATTTTACGGCACCAGGGACGGTTTACACTGCCGGAAGAGTTCGAGCAGATTGTCATCAAAACCAATAAAGACGGTTCGGTCCTCTATCTGAAAGATATTGCACGGGTCGAACTCGGGGCCACCAATCTCGGAAGTGACAATAAGGTAAACGGCTATCCGGGGCTTACCCTGAATATCCTCCAGACCAGCGGATCCAATGCCCGTGAGATTGATATCCAGATACGCGACGTATTGGAAAGGCTTTCCAAGGACTTTCCCGAGGGTATCCAATACCGGATATCCTACAGCGTGCGTGATCAGATTGATGAATCGATCAACCAGGTACAGCATACGATTTTTGAAGCCTTCTTTTTGGTTTTTATTATTGTATTCATTTTTCTGCAAGATTTCCGGTCTACACTTATTCCAGCCATTGCGATCCCCGTTTCCCTGGTCGGTACATTTTTCTTCCTTCAGCTGTTCGGGTTCTCCATCAATGTATTGACCATGTTTGCACTGGTGCTTGCCATCGGGATCGTGGTCGACGATGCCATCGTGGTAGTCGAAGCTGTCCATCAGAAGATGCACGCGACCAAACTCGGACCCCGAAAAGCCACCATCTCTACAATGGGCGAAATTACGCGGGCCATTGTGTCCATCACGTTGGTAATGTCTGCTGTATTTTTTCCCGTCGGTTTCATGGGAGGTCCGTCAGGTGTGTTCTTCCAGCAATTTGCGTACACCCTGGCTACCGCCATCCTCATTTCCGCGCTGAATGCGTTAACACTTACCCCCGCACTTTGTGCATTGCTCCTTCGGAAATCGGATGCACATCCAACACCCACTACAATGGCCGATACCATTGCCGATGACCATTCCGGAAAAAAACCTGGCTTCAGCCGATTCAAATCCAGGTTTTTCAGTGCATTTAATACCGGTTTTGCAACCCTTACGAATAGATATATCGGTTCACTGCGCTTTTTAATCGGCCGCAAATGGTTAGCCATAGGTGGGCTTGTGTTGGTTACCGGCATCGGCGTATGGCTGATGAATCGTACCCCCTCCAGTTTTATTCCTACGGAAGACGACAGCTTCATTACCTACTCGCTTTCGATGCCCCCGGGGGCATCACTGGCCCGTACGACGGCTGCGCTTTCCAAAGCAGACAGTATCCTGAAAAAAAGAACAGCTATCGAGGGCATGACCACCGTCTCCGGCTACAATGCCATTGACGCCAGCGCAAGTTCGGCCTTCGCGGTTGGCTACATCAATCTCAAACCGGCGAAGGAACGTGGGGAAATCCGGAATATCAACGCCATTATGGACACCATACGTGCAGACCTGGCCCAGATTACCGACGCATCGTTCAGCGTCTTTCCGAGGCCCACCATCCAGGGATTTGGTGACTTTTCCGGTCTTGAATTTGTATTGCAGGACCGCATGGGCGGCTCGATGTGGGATTTCGGATCGGTGGCAGATAGTTTTATGCGCGAACTGGAAAAACGTCCGGAAATCGCATCTGCCTATACCACCTTCAACGCCAATTTCCCACAGTATCTGTTGGAGGTGGACCCGGTAAAAGCGAAAGCCCTGGGTGTGAGTGTTAATGAGATGATGCGGACCATACAGGGTTACTATGGCAGGGTCATGGTGAGTGATTTTAACCGTTTCGGGAGGCAATACCGCCTTTATATGCAAGCGGATTTTGAATACCGTGCCGAACCTGAATCCTTCAAATCCATCTTCGTGCGTAACGGCAGCGGCGAAATGGTACCGGTGAATACCATCGTGAAGCTCAAAAAAGTGATGGGTCCCGAAATCGTAAACCGTTATAACTTGTACAATGCCATCGCTATTAATGCCATTCCGTCTGAAGGGTACAGCACGGGCGAGGCGATGCAAGCGATGGAGGAAACAGCCGCTGCCCACCTGCCCGGCAACTACAGCTACGAGTGGACGGGGATGAGTCTGGAAGAAAGCCAATCGGGCAACGAGACCCTGCTGATCTTTGCATTGAGCATTATCTTCGTTTATTTTCTGTTAGCAGCCCAGTAT